>Ga0169931_10000385_pt1 | contig 72052 bp, 80 predicted proteins | sample Kivu_15m_20L_FD_129675 | JGI IMG/M metagenome (GOLD analysis project Ga0169931, IMG submission 129675) | Freshwater microbial communities from Lake Kivu, Western Province, Rwanda to study Microbial Dark Matter (Phase II) - Kivu_15m_20L... | ecosystem: Environmental > Aquatic > Freshwater > Lake... | reverse complement strand
TGCGGGGGCAAATCCGTTGGTATCGCCAGGGAATATGGGGGCGCCGGCCGGTGGCAAAAAAGCTCCAGGGGCATTCAAGAACGAAGCGCCGAAGGTGTTCTGCGATGAGATGGGTCGCCCCCCCAACCCCGACCAACCGTGCACACCCGTAGAACCGTTGCTGTTGCCCCGTGATGGCGTGAGCGACGAGATGCTGCAGAAATACAAGATTCGCAAAGATTAGGCTTACGGCGGGCTACTGGTCGCGGCAATTGAGAAAGCCTGAAACCAAAACAGAACAGCCACCCGAGGGTGGCTGTTCTGTTTGTTGCTACTACAGCGTTCTAAAGGCTTGCGCGATTAGAAGGTGTGACGAACACCAACGTTAACACCAGTGGAACCAAGCCCGACGCCGTTGTCGCGACCCGAACCTGCGTTCGAGTAAGAGCCGCCGTTGGTATTGATACCAGCAGCACAGGTGCCAGTCGAATCTTGCTCTGTCAGGTGAGCAACGTCAGCGTATACGCGGGTACGCTTCGACAGATCATAGTCGACACCAGCGGCTGCCTTAGCGCAGGTACCGCTACCTGCACCAGTGTCAGCGGTCGAGTGCGAATATGAAATCTTGAACGTTGCTGCCTCAGAGATCGGAGCACGAGCACCGACCAGCCAACCGCGCTGATAGCTCTCGAGATTGGTGTAGAGAGCTGACAGCTTGGCGACCCCAAAATCGTAGGAGGCGGCAGCCGTCCAAACATCAACATGACCGCTGCCGGTCTTGGAAATTTGCGCGCCGCCTGCTTTGAGAATGGCATTTTCGTAGGCAAGCGTCACGCTCAGCGGTCCTGAATTATATAGAGCTGCCAGCGCGTACAAATCTGAACGAACAGTGCCGGCAGCATTTTGCGGGACTGGATCTTGGCCGACCAGGTTGCTGGTGTAAGCCGCCAAAACCTTCATGCCTGGGAAGACTTCCGGTGTGATCCACGCCAGAACGTTGTCGGCGTAATCCGCATTGCCAAGAGCTGAACCCATGGTCTGCAGCGCGTTACCAACACCGAAACCACCAAACGGGTCGTACTGCTTGATAAAGCCGGCACGGGCACCGCCTGCACGGCCACCGATCAGGGTACCGAAGTCACCCGACAAGGCCAGGTATGAATAAATAGTGCTGAAATTTCCATTAGTACCCGACGGGTTGAAATTGCCACCGGCAGAATCAAGGGCAAAACCGAACATCGCGTCACCGCTGATCTTCATACCGTTGCCGAGGTCTTCCGACATACGGAATCCAATACCGTTATGGCCGTTCATTCCGCTAGCAACTTGGATGTCACCGCCGCCGCTACGAGCCAAGACACCGACGTCAAACGCGCCGTAGATCTGAACGTTGTCGGCCATGGCCGGGGCAGCGAAGGCGGTTGCCAGGGCTGCTGCAAGAAGCTTCTTCTTCATGAGATGGGTTCTCCTTCAGAGATCTCAATTGTGAGTACCGCCCAGACACTGAGCCGGTAACTCATTGTCGTGCCGCATGTAGCGCCTTTCAAGGAAACACTAGCCCTGTGGCGATGTTTTTACGGTTGTGTTGCGTTTATGCAACACCAGCTTCCCAAGCTTCCGACTGCGTGCTCTGCAGCACGCGCTCGCACTGGCGCTGCACCGTCTGCACCAAGGCCACCACCACCTGCGGGTCGGCACCTGCGTTGCGCGCGGCAAACCCGACCGCGCTGGCGACGCTCTCCAGACGGCGGGCCAAGCGGCGAAGCTCGGCGGTCAGGGTGGCTGAATCGATGTCGGCTTCGGCAGCCAACGCCTGCCAGTGCTCACGCTCCATGACGTCAGCGAACCAGGCGCCACCCACACGCATGCCAAAGCCCTGCCAGCCGGCATGGGCAAAAGCCAGCTCGCCGCGCAAGGCGTATGCCGGCGCTAGCCGCAGGCGGTCGCCCGGCTCGACAACGAACGTCACATTCTTCGCATTCAAGGTGCTGCCAGCACCCAGCAGCACCTGCAACAACACCCAGCGCAACAGGCGCAAGGTCTCCCGCCTGGGCGCTGTGGCGTGCTCACGCAAGGCGGCGAACAGTTCGGACAGTGTCGCGCCGGGGCGCAAATCGACCACGCCGCGCCCGTCGGCATAGGGCTGCTCAATTGCCTGCGCGGGCGTCAAGCCCAGCAGCTGGCAGCCGTCGACGACATGCAGGCGTCGCACCAGCTTACTGCCCAACCGCGTCTGTCGGTCGAAACGCTCGGTGAGCAGCACCGGCCCGCTGGTCGTGCGATACAGCTCACTGCGCACCACCGGCATGCCCACGGCTGCGGCCAGGCGCAGGCAAACGTGCTCGTTGGCTGCCAGGCTGCTGCAACCCCCGGTACTGGCGCCTACCTTGGCAATATGCGTCGACGCTCCCCGCTCACCTTCCAACACATGCCAGCGACCGTCGGCCACCCACACACCAAGCTTGTCGCGGCTGCCGGACAGACTGCCGGGAATGCGCTCGTCCCATTGGACGAACGGGTGGCTGTCGCGCCAGGCGATCCGCTGCCCAAGCTCTGCCACCGTGAGTTCGCGCGCGACATCGGCGGGGAAAGCGGTGCGTCGTGAGTCGCGTGTTTTTGCGACAAAGCGCAGCATGCCCGCGGTCTCGCTCGCGGTATCGGCCAACAGGCCGGCGGTGTCGGTGGGGTGGCGCTTCAGCAGGCGCGCCAGGCTGGTCAGGCGGCGTCCTTCGGGCAGCAGATTGGCGAACATCGCGTGCAGCTCGCGCGCCTTTGCCGCGGCAGACAGACCGGCCAAGCGCTCCGGCGACAGGCGTGGCGACAAGCTGTAGCGCCGCCGGCCACCGATCCAGCTGTCGGCATAGGTGAAGTCGACGATCGCGCCGCCCGGGAGATAGTGCAAGCGGCCGATCAAGTCGGTCGAAGCGTCGGGGCCGGCAAAAACGGCGAGGGTGCGATAGTCGGTCATTAGGCCTCGGGGGCTAAGTGGCGGTCATTTGTGACTCGCAATGGTTGCGAGCCCGCGCAGGACCAGGTCGTCGACGCGGCTGAACGGTACGGTGAGGTGCGAGGCGATGCGGTCGGCGTCGCCGCCGGTGAGGATCACGCGGGGGGTGCTGCCGGTGGCAGCAACGCGGCGAGCGACCCGCTCGACCGCCCCACACAGGGCATCGATGGCGCCGGTGGTGATGGCGTCCTCGGTGTTGTCGGGGAAAGCCGAGAACTGGCCGGTCTCGGCAGCCAGCGCGGTGCGCGCCCGCAGACCGGCATCGAGCGCCCGGAAGCCCGGCACGATGATGCCGCCGGCAAAATGGCCGTCGGCACCCATCATGTCGACAGTGAGCGCGGTGCCGGCGCTCACGATAACGCCGGGCACCAGCCCCAAGGCATAGGCGCCGATCAGCGCAGCCCAGCGGTCGGCACCCAGCCGCGCCGGATCGCGATAGCCGTTGTGCACGCCACACTCGAAACTGCGTGCCACCACCCAGTCGACCTCACCGTCGATGCGGTCGATCGCGTCTTCGACCGCCTCGCGCACCGTCTGTCCGGCGACGCAGGCGATCAGGATGCGATCGATGCGCGGCAGACCTGACCACACCTTGGGCAGGCTGGCAACATCGCTATGCTCGACCACGCCACGCGTGACCAGGCTGGGGCCGTCGGCCAACGCCCATTTGATACGCGTGTTGCCGGTGTCGATGAGCAGGTTCATGGTATTCCCCGTGTGGGCGCGGGCCGTAGCCGGACATCACCGGCCAGCACGCGCTGTCTGCCTTCGCAGGTCTCGACCAGCAGGGCACCATCGCTGTCGATGTCGACCGCGACGCCTTCCTGCTGCCGCCCATCACTGCCGGGAAAGCCGACTAAACGGCCATTCCATGCATGCAGGCGACGCCAATCACTGCTGAAAGCGCCTAAACCTTGCCGCTCAAAGTCGGCAAGCGCAACCGCCATATGGCGTAAGAGTTCTGTCAGCACCAGCCCGCGCTGCAGTTTGCCCGACATAGCCTCTGCCAGCGCCGCGGCTGGCAGCGCATCGGCCGCGTTCAGCTGCGGCGCAGCGTGGACGTTCATACCCACGCCGATCACCGCCGCGCTAGGACCCAGCGCATCGCCCTGCACCTCGACCAGCACGCCACCGAGCTTGCGGCCGTCGAACAGCAGGTCATTCGGCCACTTCACGCCGACGCCACCGGCGCCCAGCGCACTGCAGGCCCGTGCCAATGCCACCCCCACCGCCAGACTCAGTCCGCCCAAGGCCTGCACACCGGTCGCAAAGCGCCAGAGCAGGGAGAAGGTCAGACCCTGGCCGGGCACCGCCGACCAGCCACTGCCGCGGCGGCCGCGTCCGGCGCTCTGCCATTCGGCGACCAACACGCTGCCGTGCGGCAGATGCTCCGCCCCGGCGAGCAAGGCACTGCTGGTCGAGGTCACCTGCTCGACCAGCTGGACTTGCAGGCCGGTGCCAACAAGGTCGCGCTGCAGCGCAGTGGCGTCGAGCAGATCGATTGGCTGCGCCAGCCGATAACCACGTCCTCGCACGCGGTGGCAGTCCAGTCCCATGTGCTGCAGCTCGCCGATGCGCTGCCAGACCGTCGCCCGCGACACGCCCATGGCTCGGGCAAGGTCGTCGCCGCTGTGGAAGCGGCCATCCGCCATCTGGCGTAGCAGGGGGAAGACTCCGCGGGCGGTCATGCCCAGATTCTACGCAGACGCGCCCGACAGACGACACCGCCGGGGGCTGACAAACTCCGATGACTGTATATAATCACAGTTACTTTGAGCCATATGACGCGACAACACCGCCGACCGGCCTGGCCCAGCCAGATTCGATTCAACCCCAAGGCACACTCGACGATGCATGCACTGACCGCCCGCCAGCAGGAGATCCTCGATTTCATCCGCCGCTGCATCGACGCCAATGGCGCACCTCCGACCCGCGCCGAGATCGCTGCGCATCTGGGCTACGGCTCGCTCAATGCCGCCGAGAGCCACCTGCGGGCGTTGGCTCGCAAGGGCGCGCTGATCCTGGAGCCTGGCCGCTCACGTGGCATCCGCCTAAGCGCCACGACACGCGCCGAACACACCGCCGGCCTGCCATTGATTGGCCGGGTAGCAGCGGGCAGCCCACTGCTGGCAGTCGAACACATCGAGGGCCACCGGGCGATCGATCCAGCTCACTTTCACCCTCGCGCCGACTACTTGCTACGGGTGCATGGGCAAAGCATGCGCGACGCCGGCATCTTCGACGGCGACCTACTGGTGGTGCACCGCTGCCAGACCGCGCACGCTGGGCAGACGGTGGTTGCCCGCATCGACGACGAGGTGACGGTGAAACGCCTGCACCTGGCCGATGGGCGTGTCCACTTGCTGGCCTGTAACCCGGACTTCGCGCCGATCGTCGTCGATCTCCAGCGGCAGAGCTTCCAGATCGAGGGTGTCGGCGTCGGTGTGCTGCGCGAGGCACTCGACTGATGGATCGCACACTCGACACGCTGCTACAACATCCGGGGCTGTGGCGCCCAGGCGAACGCCCGGTGCATCCGCTACGCAGCCTGCCGACACGGGTGCCGGCGCTGGATGCCGCACTGCCAGGTGGTGGCCTGCCGGTCGGCGCCGTCACCGAGGTGCTGAACACCGGCATCGGCGTAGGCGAGCTCAGTCTGCTACTGCCGGCACTCGCTGGACTCAGCTGCTCGGGGAGCCAGGTCGTCTGGGTCGCGCCACCGCATCTGCCCTATCCGCCTGCCTTGCAGCAGGCCGGTGTGGCCCTCGAACGCCTGCTGTGCCTGCAGCCCGCCAGTCCCGACGAGTCTTTGTGGGCGGCCGAGCAGTGCCTGCGCTCGGGTGTCTGCGGCGCGGTACTGGTCTGGCTCGACGACATCGACACCACCGCCATCCGCCGGTTGCAACTTGCCGCCGAATCGGGCGACAGCTGCTGTCTGCTGCTACGCGACGCTCACCGCGCCGCCAATGCCAGTCCGGCGGCGTTGCGCTTGTGGGTGGGGTCGGACGGCATGCGGCGGCAACTACGAGTGCTGAAATGCCGCGGCGGGCAGCCTCAGGATGTCGCGCTCGCCGCTTGACCCGCTGGTACTGCAAGCTGCGCCGTTCTGCGGCGCCTGGCTATGCGTGCTGCCGACCATGCGCCACGATGCCGAAGGCTTGGCGCTATGGGCAATGCGCTATAGCCCGCTGGTTAGCATCTGCCGACGCTCGTCGGGGGTGGTCGCCGATGTCGCCGCCAGCGCACATCTGTTCGGCGGGCTCGACGCGCTACTCGACGATGCACGACGGCAGCTGCGCACGCTAGGCATCGCGGCAAGTGTCGCCGGCGCTCCCACCGCCAGCGCGGCACGGGTACTGGCGGCCAACGGCGGCACAGCCCGCTGGGTCGGGCACGATGCTTGGCCAGCGCGCCTGCGCCAGCTGCGCCTGGAACAACTCGGGCTCGAACGGGCCGACCTTGCACTGCTACGCGCGCTCGGATTACGCAGCGCTGGCGACTGCCTAGTATTGAATGGCGGCGACCTCGACCGACGCTGCCGCGAGGCAGTCTCGCTGCGTCTAGCACGCCTGACCGGGTCTGCCGCCGACCCGCAAATATGGTTTACACCCCCGCCCCGGTTCGACCGCCGCCTGGAACTGTTGTCCGAAACCTGGCAAGCCGGCGCTTTGCGTTTCGGGCTAGAGCGTCTACTGGCCGAACTCGAAGGTCTACTGCGCGGGCGAAGCGCGGCCACCGACGCCATCGACATCCGCTTGGGGCACGCCCCTGGCCGACCAGATACCTGTTTTAGCCTGCGCACCACCCGCCCCAGCCAGTCCAGCGCCATGCTACGCATGCTGCTGCGCGAACGGTTAGAACAACTGAAGCTACCAGGCCCGGTGCGCAGTGTCGGCCTGCAGGCGGCGCTGTTGGTCGACTGGCAAGCCCGCGCCGGCACCCTCTGGCCGACTCCGGACGACACCGCCTACGATCGCGCCAGCCTGCTCGACCGGCTGCGCGCCCGGCTGGGCGAGACCGCCATTTACAGCTTGGACACGGTGCCTGACCACCGCCCAGAGCACGCTTGGCGCCGCACACATGGAGGCGCTGGCGCGCCACCCCGACCAGCACCCGACACAGCAATCATGCGCAAAGGCACGTCCGACAACTCACCTGTCCCAAATCCTCGGTCGGGGCTCGGTCGCGGCAGCTCGCCCTGCCGCGGGCTGCGCCCACTGTGGTTGCTGGATGCACCACAAGCATTGGCAACGATCGGTGGTGACTGGGTCGAAGAGCGCGGCCCCGAACGCATCGAGGCAGGCTGGTGGGCCACGCCGCTGGCGCGAGACTACTACGTCCTGCGCGATACCCAGGGGCGCCGCTTGTGGGCGTTTCGGAGTACACGCGGCGACTGGTTCGCGCAAGGCTGGTTCGCCTAAGGTGCTCGCAACGGGGGCTAAGCGGCTAGTGCGTCGAGCAAAGCGCCATGGATGCCGTCGAAACCACCGTTGCTCATGATCAGCACGGTGTCGCCCTCGCAAGCCTCGGCAACGATGGCTGCAACCAGCGTTTCCAGATTCTCCTCGACAACCAACCGGGCGCCCAATGGCGCGAGTGCTCCAGCGGCATCCCAACCAAGTCCCTTGGTGTAGCAGAACACCGCCTGCGCATCGCCCAGACTGCGGGCCAGGTCGCCCTTCCAGACACCCTGCTTCATGGTGTTGGAGCGGGGCTCCAGCACCGCCAACACCCGCCCTGAGCCGACCCGTTCGCGCAGCGCAGCCATGGTCTCGGCGATCGCCGTGGGGTGGTGGGCGAAGTCATCGATCACTGTGACGCCGCGCACCGTACCGCGGTCCTCGAGGCGGCGTTTCACATTGCGAAAGCGCGACAGCGCGTCGACGGCCAGTGCGGGCGTGACCCCGACATGCCGAGCGGCAGCGATCGCAGCCAGGGCGTTCATGCGGTTGTGGCCACCCAGAACATCCCAGCGCAGAGGGGCGATATTCTGCCCGGCCAGGCGCACCATCCAGCCGCCACTTGTGCCGCTACCCTGCCCGGTCGGCAGACACTCCCAGCCTGTATCGACACCGAACCGCTCCACCGTAGTCCAGCAGCCCATCTTCAGGGTCGCGTCCAGATTGACATCAGCCCCGTTGACTACCAGAAGTCCTTGTCCCGGAACGGTCCGCACCAGATGGTGGAACTGGGTCTGGATGGCGGCGAGGTCGGCAAAGATGTCGGCGTGGTCGAACTCAAGATTGTTCAAGATCGCCGTACGTGGGCGGTAGTGCACGAATTTGCTGCGCTTGTCGAAGAACGCCGTGTCGTACTCATCGGCCTCGATGACGAAGAAAGAGCTGCTGGTGAGCCGCGCCGAGACGCCAAAATTCTCCGGTACGCCACCGATGAGGAATCCGGGGTCGAGTCCCGCATCCTGAAGGATCCAGGCGAGCATCGAGGTGGTGGTGGTCTTGCCATGCGTGCCGGCCACCGCCAGCACCCATTTGTCGCGCAAGACGGTCTCGGCCAGCCACTGCGGACCCGACACGTAGGGAAGGCCGCGGTCAAGGATGGCCTCCATCAGCGGATTGCCACGGCTCACCACGTTACCGATCACATATACGTCGGCCTGCGGCTCGAGCTGCACCGGGTCCCAGCCCTGGGTCAGCGTGATGCCAAGCTGCTCGAGCTGTGTGCTCATCGGCGGGTAGACGTTGGCGTCGCAACCGGTGACCGTGTGTCCGGCCTGCTTGGCGATGGCGGCGATACCGCCCATGAAGGTCCCGCAGATGCCGAGGATGTGGATATGCATGGTCAGACGAAGGGGTTGTGGACACGAACGCAGTGGGCGACAAAGTCTGCCGCATTCTGCATGCCGGAGGACTTGTTGGGGATCTGCTTAGTGCGGATGCACGTGTTCATGACCCTCATGGCCAGCCGGGACGCGTGGCCGGATCGCCAGCGGAAGGCTCTGCCAGCCGGCCTTCTCGAAGCGCAATTCGAGGGTCTGCGGCTTGCCCTCGATCAGTGGCGCTCGCAGGCCGATCAGCATCAAGTGCAGGTCGCCCGGCCGCAAAACGACCGTCTTGCCGGCAGGCACGGCGATACCTTCGACTTTGCGCATGCGCATCACGCCGTCGTCCATCCTCATGGTATGGAGCTCGACGCGCTCCGCGCAGCTGCAGCGAGCCTCGGCCAGCTGGTCGGCCGTATCGCCGCCAGCGAGGGTGACAAAACCGCCGGCGACGCGCTGCGCCGGAGCAGTGGCATGTGCCCATGCGTCGCGGGCCTCGGCGGGCGCGGCCACGGCGGCGGGGGCAAACATGGCTGCAGCCAAGGTCAGTGCAGCGACACAGAGATTGGAACAAAGCATGGCGAGTCTCCTGAAATAATCTGGGCAGGCGACAATCAGAGCGCCCGGTTGTCAGATCGAGGTGGCCGAATCGCCTCGTCAGTGATGATGCTGGGACACTCCGCCAGCCTGCGGGCTGCCCGATGTCGCCACCGGGTCCGACGGTCCTGACGCGCTGGGTGCTGTCACCTCGAGTTCCGCGGCGGGATACGGCGGCTTAGGCTGCCCCGATCGAGCGTGCTGGTGCCAGTCGTTGCTGCCCCGATCGCAGGTCTGCAACACCCGAAACCGGAGCGTTCCCGGCCTGGCCAGAAAGATCAGCATGCCGAATTCATCGTACTCGGCATCGGGCAGCGGACCGCCGGTCCAGGTGACGCGACGAATACCCTCGCTCTTGGGCTTGCCATGGACCAGCGCCGGCTCGGCCAGCGGGCCCGACTCGTAGGTCAACACCCAGCCGGGCTTGGGCTGCGGCCTCACCACCGGGACACCGTCGGGGATATCGACCTGCACCGACACGGTAGGCGCCCCCTCGCAGCCATGCCCGACCATGAACTGGGCCCGGTAATAGGTGCCGGCGGGAGCGGTCTTCTGCACCAGCACCACATGCGCCGAGGCCGGCGGTGCTTGCATGGCCATCAGTGAAGCGATCGACAGTACGGCGCAGAAATCACGGACAGAACTCATGCTTGTCTCCTTCATGGCTTGGGGCGGTACTCGATGCCGGCATAGACGCTGATGCCGTCGCCGGGAAAGAACTGCGCATGCTGTGTGCCCAGTGGACCGGGCGGCGGAATACGCGCGTCGCGCAGCACCCCACTGGTGACGATGTGCGCGCGGTCGAGCAGGTTGCGCGCCTCGGCAAACCAGCCCCAGCCAGCCACAGGACGTTTGCCGACACGCAGGTTGAGTAACCCATAACCAGGGGCATGGAGGGTATTGGCGTGATCGACGAAGCTGCGTGTCGCGACCTGTAGCGACGGCGCGACATACCAGCCGCCCGGGCCGTTCCAGCGCAGCTCGGTCACGCCAAAGGCCTTGGGCAAGCCAGCAATGCGGTTATCGCCGTAAGTAGCATCGCCATCGAATCGAAAGTCGTTCAGCGTGGCGGTGGTCGACCATGTCCAATGGCCACGGCTCAGGCGCATGCCAGCCTCGATGCCTTGATGGATGGTCTGGTCGGCATTGACCGTGGCTGTCGAGGCTGGCTGTCCTGGCAAACCCACGGCCAGCAGTTCATGGCGCAGATCGGCACGGTAGACGGCGACATCCCAGGCCAGCAGATGCGCGCCAAAGACCGCACTCCCCCGGCCGCCCAGCTCGATGGTCTGCCCACGCTGTGCACGGTTGGCGAGCAGCGTCGCCGCCGCCCCGGCACCGAGGACGTTGCTGGTCTCGGACAGGCTGGGCGGCTCGAAGCTGCCCGACCAGTTGGCGAACAGTTCGCTGACCGCCGACACCGCGTAGCGCGCACCGATGCGCGGACTGACGCGGTCGAAACGCAGACGGATGCTGTCATCGCAGGGTGCGGCAGTGGAGCCCTCGACGGCGCAACCACGCCCGAGAAAGTCAGACTCGACGCGAAAACGGTCGCGCCGCTCGCGCACCGCACGCGACCAGTGCCCGCCGGCAACCAGCGTCAGGGATGCGGTCGCCTGCCAGTGGTTCTCGACGAACAACCCCAGGTTGTCCGAATCCAGCGTCTGCCGCCCGGTCAGCGCGCCGCGCCGACCCGCCGCATTGACGAACGCCAGGTCGTCGACAAACCCGCGGTTGGCCAGCACGCCGGCAACCACCCGGTTCGGCCGCCCGAGCAGATGCCCGTTGTGCCCCAGGCGCAGCTGCAGCCCGTAGTCGGTGGAGTCCTGGTCGATGACCTGGAAGATCGGGTGGAACAGCTGTTTGACGCTGCCGTAGGTCAACAGCTCGACATCGCTGGCAGCGCTCATCTGCCAGGTGGTGCGGTTCGACAGTCGCCACAGCTGGAAGTCGCGCTTCTGGTCGCCAGCGATGTTCGCCGGGTTGGCCTGGCGCGGGTCACGGCGGATCTGGTCGCGGGTGAGCGCCCCGGGGAGCTCGCTGTCGGTGTTGACCCCGGCGAAGAAGAAGCGCGTGCGGAGGCCATCGCCGAAATCGTGGCCGAGGTTGGCGAACACGCGCTGCGTGTTCTGCTCGGCGTGATCACGATAGCCGCGCTGGAAGAACTGGCTGCCGCTGATGAAGGCATCGGTATCGCCCCACTGCAGGCCGAGGCCAGCCGAAGCCCGCAGGTAGCGCTGACTGCCCGCCTCGAAGCGGGCATGCACACCCGGGGCGTCGCGGCCACCGAGGCTGACGAAGTTGATCGCGCCACCCAGCGTGGTGGCACCGAAGGGCGTGGCGTTGGCCCCGCGATAGACCTCGACGTAGCGGGTAGCGAGCGGCTCGATGGCCTGCATGTCGAAACCGCCATCGGCCAGGTTGAGCGGCACCCCGTCCTGTAGCAGCAAGAGCCCGCGGCCATGGAAGGTGCGTTGCAGGCCCGAGCCGCGGATCGAGATGCGCGCCTCTTCAGCGCCGAAGCGCGATTCGGCAAACACGCCGGGGCTGCCACGCAATGCGTCGGCCAGTGTCGAGGCACGGCCGTCGCGGATGCGCTCGGCATCGACGATGTCGACCCCACCCGGAGTCTGCTGGATACGCGCACGAGCGGTCTCGATGTCCGGCAACGTGGCGTCGATGCGCGGCGCGCTCACGCTGACCACGTCGGACACGTGATCGCCCCAGGCCAGGGGCGCGGCGAGCTGCAGAGCGGCGCCAAACGCCACTGGCAGACTCAGGCACAGACCAGGGGAGCGGCGCCGATACGCCGCTTCGACACGCTGGCTTGATCGATGTGGCACGGTCGCGACCGACCGGCCGATGCTGCAAGAACTCATCTCTGGCTCCTTGGGTGGGCGCGGTGGCACCACCCCTCTTCGACAGGGCGCCGCGCGAATCGCACGGCGAACGGCGTCAGGGAGTCAGGAAAGGAGGGGCACGTGGCGGGTGCCCGGCCGCAACAGGCGGCGCACGCGGGGCCGCCTGCAGGACCAGCGGCGCAACGACAGGAACGCGCAACACCAAAGACGCATGCGAAGGCTGTGACGGCAGGTCGATGGCCAGTTGCGCCAGCGTACACAGCGGGCAATGCGACGTAGCCATCTCGCCGCTACCATCCTCGACCGGTGCATTGACCGAACACAAGACGGCTCCGGGGACAACCGGATCGGTGCGCATCATCGTCTGCGCCGCAACCGGCGCAATGGTCAGGGTGCACCAGGCCAACAACGCCAGCAGCAGGCCAACGAGCCGGTAACGGGCTTGGCGGCGGGTCTGCATGTCGTGTGTGCTACGCATCGTCGAGACTTTAAATGAGGCCCAGGCCGGGGGCAACCAACAACTACACCCCGAAGTACTTGGCCTGCGGATGGTGCGCAACGATGGCGGTGGTGCTGTCTTCCGGCCAGAGCTGGTCTTCGTCACCGAGCACCACACCAATCCGCTGGGCATCGAGCAGCATCAGGATCTTGTCCTGGTCGGCGAGGTTGGGGCAGGCCGGGTAACCGAACGAATAACGGCTGCCACGGTAGTGCTGCTTGATCAGCGACTCAAGGTCGCGGGACTCCTCGCGCGAGAATCCAAGTTCGACACGGATGCGCTTGTGCACCCACTCGGCTAGGGCCTCGGCGCCCTCGGCGTTGAGCCCGTGCCAGTAGAGATACTCCTGGTAGGCATCTTTGACGAACAATTCCCTGGCGAAGTCCGAAGCGCTCTGGCCAACCGTCACCAGTTGCAGCGCCACGACATCGCGCTGACCGCTCTCGGCACTGCGATAGAAATCCGCGATACACAGGCCACGGCCGGCCTTCTGCCGCGGAAACGGGAAGCGGCACAGCTCCTCGCGGCTGTCCGGCGCGGCATAGATCACCAGCTCGTCACCTTCCGCCTGACACGAGAAGTAGCCGTAGATCGCTTGTGGCCGCAGCACACCGCGCGACTCCGACTCTTCGACCAGACGTTTGAGGATCGGCTCGCAGTGCTCGCGGGCGTAGGCCCGATACTCGTCGACGCGCCGACCCTGCGGCTTGAAGCCCCACTGGAACTTGTACAGCGTGGTGCGGTTGATGTACGGCAGCAGCGCCTTGAGCGGAATGTGGTCGATGCAACGGGTCCCCCAAAATGGCGGCACCGGCACCGGATTGTCGGTGCGCAGGACAAATGGCGCGCCGTCCATGGCGCTATCGCCGTCAAGGTCGGACGGTGGCAGTTCGTCGGTTGGCAGGATGTTGGATTCGACTGACATGGCGGCGACTATAGCGCAGCCCACAGGCCTTCCGCAGCGCGATGCATACGCTTAGCTGGGTCGGCCTCGGCCGCCGATATGCCCGGCCACACGCCAAAGCAGCAAAGCCGTGAGCGCCTTCAGCAGGATCGGTGTCCAGGCGTAGACAGCGGTGAGCGCCGCCAGCCCGGCGGCATCGCGGGTGCCTGCCGTGTAGCCAAGCGTCTCGATCAGCGGCAGAGCCACCCCGGCCGCGATCGCCAAGCTGAGCTTGTTGACCAGGGTCCACCAACCCAGGCAAGCGCCGGCGCGCTCGGTGCCGGGAGGGTCGGCAGCGAGCAGATTGGCCAGCCACGCAGCCGGCACGACCAGATCGGCACCCAGCGCGAAGCCAGCCACCAGACACAGCACGAAGTAGAGATCGGCACTGGCCGGGCCCAAGAACGGCGCCAGCAAAAAGGCCGCGACCGTCAGCACCAGGCCAAGCAGCCAGCTGCGACCAAAGCCGAAGCGCTGGGTTACGGCTGTCCACAGCGGCAAAGACACCACCGCGCACAAGAAATACAGACCAAAGAACTGTTCTTGACGCGACTCGGCCTGCAACACATCGGCGATGTAAAACGCCCCCAGCGTCGCCGGCACGGCGGTGGCCACTGCGTTCACCGCGAACAGCAGCAACAAGCTGCGAAAGCGCCGCTCGCCGATCGCGCCGCGCAGTTGCGCCGAAACCGAAACCCGCACCGGCGCTCGCGGCACCACCGGCAGCACACCAAACACCAGTGCGGCGACCGCGCCGGCCAGCAGCAGCGGCCAGAATACGCCGACCAGTCGCCCGACCCCGGCCACCAGCGTGTCGCCAAGCAGGGTCGGCAGCACCGATGCGGCGACAATGCCCAGCAGGATGAAAAACTCGCGCAGCGCCACCGTGCGAGTCCGCGACGCCTCGCTCATCGGAGCGTCGGCCAGCCACGCCTGGTAGGCGATGGTCGCCACCGAATAGCCCAGTGTGACAAGGGTCAGCGTCACTGCCAGCCAGCCCAGTCCGGCATCGTCGGGCGGCAAGAACAGCCCGCTGAAACCCACCGCCAAGAGCACCAGCGCTGCGGCGATCACTGGCCGGCGGGGGAAGCGGTCGGACCAGGCGCCGATGAACGGGTCGATCACGGCGTCGAACAGCCGCAGGCCCAGCAGCAGCCCACCCAGCAAGCTGAGCGACAGTCCGGCGTGCTCGGCATAGAAGCGTGGCACATGCAGGTAGATGGGCAACGCGGCAAACGCCAGCGGCGCTCCGAGCAGTGCAAAGGCGAGCAGCCGTGCGGCGCCCGGCTCAGCGCCAGGGACGATACCGGGTCGGCTGGCCGGCGCCACGGGGCCGCTCAAGCCCGCACCAGCTCGTACTGGTGGACATCGATCGAGCCAGCGGTGAAACCGGCCTCGCAGTAGGCCAGATAGAAGCGCCACATGCGGCAGAAGCGCTCGTCGAAGCCCATGCCACGAACCTTGTCATGCACGGCGACGAAGCGACGGTCCCATTCGGCTAGAGTGCGCGCGTAGTCCAGGCCAAACGCAAAATCGCCGTCGATGCGCAGACCGGCGCGCCGGGCCAGGCGGCTGAACACCGCCGGCGACGGCAGCTTGCCGCCGGGGAAGATATAGCGCTGGATGAAGTCGGTGCCCTTTCGGTACGCCGGGAACAGGTCGTCGCGGATGGTGATGGTCTGGATGACGGCGCGCCCGCCCGGCTTCAGGCAGCGGTGCACCTGGCGGAAGTACGGGGGCCAGAACGACTCGCCGACCGCCTCGAACATCTCGCACGAGACGATGTGGTCGAAGCTGTCGGTGACGTCGCGGTAGTCGCGCAGCTCGAAGCTGGCGCGGTCGGCCCAGCCGCCCCGCTCGGCACGCTCGCGGGCGAAGGCGAGCTGCGCCGGCGACAGGGTGATGCCGTGGATACGCGCGCCGAACTCGGTGGCGGCGATCTCGGCCAGGCCACCCCAGCCGCAGCCGATCTCGAGCACGCGCTGGCCAGGCTGTACACCGGCGCGCTGCAGCATGCGGCGTACCTTGTTGCGCTGCGCCTGCTCCAGCGGCATGTCGGATAGCGCCGGGCCGCTGCCAGCGGCCACTGCGCCGGGGTCGGCATACAGGGCCGACGAATAGGTCATGGTCGGGTCGAGCCAGAGCGCGTAGAAATCGTTGCCCAGGTCGTAGTGCGTCTCGATGTTCTTCTTGGCGCCGCGACGGGTGTTGGCACGCAGCAGCGTCCACAGCTTGTGGCCGAGCAAATAGAGCAGATTGCCGTGCAGGCCGCGGGCGATCGAGTCGCGATTGCGCGCCAACACGGTCAGCAGCGCGGCCAGATCGCTCGTCGTCCAATGGCCCTGCATCCAGCCCTGGGCAAAGCCGATATCGCCGTACGCCAGAGTGTGGCCGAACACGCCAGGGTCGCGCACGACCAGTTGCGCCGTACCGGGCTCGGGCCCGCAGTCGACACAGTGGCCATCGGGCAAGGTGACGCGCACGCCCCCCTGATCGATGCCACCCATCAGATCGAGAAAGACGGCCTCGGCGCGGTCACTGCGGGGGCGAGTGGACGAATTGCTCAAGGAACGCGGTTCGGGATGCGGTGTAGTCATGACAAGCGGATCAGGTGGTCGGTCGCGCTGGCGGTGCCGGCTTGCGGAAGAAGGTCGCACCCCGCAGCCACAGACGCAAGGCCTGCCAGTGGATGCGCCAGATCACGGCAAGCGTCAGCAGAGGGCACTCCAGGACCCAACGTCTGACACCAGCCGCGGTCAGCGGCTCGAGCCGCCCCCCGATACGGGTCGCCAGCTGTAGCGTTCCAGCATCGAGATAGTCGATGTCGACGGCGCTGAGTGTGTCGCGCTGATCGAAACGAAAGCGATACTCGCCGCTCACCGGAAAGAACGGCGAGACATGAAACACTTTCTGAGCGGTCAGGCTGTCGGCTGCCAGCAATTTGCCATGATCGGACTTCACAACCCAGTAGTTGTGGCCCTCACCAAAGGTGTTGTTGACCTCGGCTAGAACTGCGCGCAACACGCCGTTGCGGTCGTGGCAGAACCAGAAGCTCACCGGGTTGAAGACATACCCGAGCACCCTTGGATAGGTTTGCAGCACCACCTCGCCGTCGCAGACCTCGTGCAGACCACGCTCGGCCAGCCGCTGGCGGATCCATGGCAGCAGCGGCGAACCATCTCGCGGACCGTGATCGGCGGCGCGCAGACTGAGCCAGCCGCGGCGGTCGATGCCCAGCCCCGACACCCGCAGCTGCTGCCATTGCGACAAAGGGACACGCAGGAACAGCGTCGGGTAAACAAAGCGGTGACGCCACGGCACATGGCGTTCGTGCATCACTGCTCCGCGACCGATCGCCGCTTGCAGACGCAGCGGCTGGCTCATTGCCGAGCTTCCGCTTCGCCGGGCTGCGCGGTGCTGGCTACAGATGGCACCAGCGACGCATCCACTGCAACCTCGGGCGCCGTCCACGGCGGCGTCACGCCAAAGTCGCGCGCCACCACCACCGCCGAGCGCAGCCCGTCCTCGTGAAAACCATAGCCGGTCCAGGCACCGGCGAACCACACGGCGCCTTTACCCTGAATGCACGGCAGACGCGCCTGGGCGGCCATTGCGGCCTGATCGAATACCGGATGTGAATAACGGATCTCGCGCCAGGTCAGCCCTGGATCGGGATCGCGAAACGGGTTCAGCGTGACCACCACCGGCTGCGCAAAGGGCAATGGCTGCAGCTTATTGATCAGGTAACTCACCGCCACTGGCGACGTGCCGGAGGCACCACCGGCACGGCTATCGGCCAAGTAGTTCCATGCCGCCCAGACTCGACTGCGCCGCGGTAGCAGAGCTGGGTCGGAGTGCAGCACGGCGCGGTTCGGTTGGTAGCGCACGGCACCCAGCACCTCGCGCTCGTCGGGAGTGGCCTCGCTGCCAAGAATCTGCAGCGACTCGTCCGAATGGCAAGCCAAGACCACTGCATCGAAGGTCTCTTGCCAACCATCGCCGATGAGCTCGACGCCGCTCTTGAGTCGGCGCAAGGCGTGGATCTTGCGCCCCAGACGAACGTCGGTGAGGTCGCGGTGCATGCGCTGGACATAGCTGCGCGAACCACCAGCGACGGTAAGCCACTGCGGCCGACCCTCGACCTGCAGCAGGCAGTGGTTGTGGCAGAACTGCAAGAAGCTGCGCAATGGAAATGCCAGCATGGTGGTCTTGGGACAAGACCAGATGGCCGCTGCCATGGGCAGCAGATACCAGTCGCGGAATGCCATGCTGTAACCGTGGGCATCGAGATAGTCACCAAGGCTGCCTGATGGGCAGGAATCGCTCTGCGCCAGGCGGCTCCCTACACGGTTGAAGCGCAGGATGTCGCGCACCATGCGCAGAAAATCCAGTCGCAGCAGATTCGCCGGTTGGCCAAACACGGTGGCCAGATTGGTGCCGGCCCACTCGAGGTCGGGTTGGTCGCGAGTGAACGCAAAGCTCATGTCCGAGCCGACCGTCTCGACGCCAAGTGTCTCGAACAACCCGCATAAGTGCGGGTAAGTCTTGCGATTAAAGACCAAAAACCCGGTATCGATCGGCGCCGAAACTCCATCCAGTGTCAGGTCGACCGTGTGACTGTGGCCGCCGGCGCGGGTGTCCGACTCGAACAGGGTAACGGCATGGCGCCGAGACAACAGCCAAGCAGCGCCGTTGCCGGCGATGCCGCTGCCAACGACGGCTACGCGGCGGCAAGCCTCCACTGGCCGGCCCGACTAGCGCACCGACTCGGCCAGCAAGCGCTGGATCGCGGCGACGAACTCCGGGCTGTCGGGCGCGACACGGCTACCAAAGCTGGTCACCTGCTTGCCGCTGCGGTCGATCAGGTACTTGTGGAAGTTCCACTGCGGACGCTCCCCGGTCAAGCTGGCCAGCGACTGAAAGAAGGGATTGGTGGCTGGGCCGACGACGTCGGTCTTGCCCATCATCGGGAACTGCACGCCGTAGGTCAGGCGGCAGAAGTCGGCGATCTCTTTCTCGGTACCCGGCTCCTGATTACCAAAATTGTTCGACGGAAAACCCACCACCACCAAACCCTTCGACTTGAGCTCTGAATAGAGTCTTTCCAGGCCATCGTACTGACGCGTGAAGCCACAGTAACTGGCCGTATTGACCACCAGCACAACCTTGCCGCGATACTGACACATGGACTGGGGAGTCTTGTCCTGCAGCTTCGGGAAGGTATGGCGCAGCAACGGCGGGCAGTCGCTTGCGGCGTGGACATCTTGGGTCATAGTCAGGCCGATAAACAGGGCAAAGGTGGCGAACCAGGAGGGCAGAGCGCGGATCGGAGAGGATGACATGGCAGCGGGCGCAACAAGCAGTCGGGGCATGGACCCCGATGATAGACCGCTCTGCACCCTGCTGGCAGGTCGAAACTGCGCTCCTTGCTCAACACTGGCCGACCCGCGTCTTCAGAAAATTGGCCTAGACATCTTCTAGACAGCGTGGAAAGGCCCTTGTAACCTTCACTCTGGCCGTGTCTTGCGGTCGCCCTAGGCTGGATCCGCATGAAGAACCCCGGACAGCACCCCGCCGCCATCCCGATCGCCATCGTCGAGCGGGACACCGGCATCCCGAAAGACACTCTGCGCATCTGGGAGCGCCGCTATGGTTTTCCCAACCCAGGTCGCGACGCCAACGGCGAACGCCATTACACCCAGGACGAGGTCGACAAGCTGCGCGCCTTGAAGCGCCTGATGGACCAAGGTGTCAGGCCCGGCAAGATCATGGCCCTGCCGCTGAGCGACTTGCTGCAGATGGCGCAGTCGGTCCCGACCCGAGTGGTGTCGGAAGACGAACACCGCGTCAGCTCGACCACTCGCGACCTGCTGCTGCAACACAAGGTGGTCGAACTGCGTCTGTACCTGCAGCGGCTCATGCTGCAACAAGGCGTCTATGTGTTCATCAGCCAGACAGTGGCACGCCTTAACCAGCACATCGGTGAGATGTGGGCTCGCGGAGAGCTGTCGGTCGCCCACGAACACCTGTTCACCGAGACTTTGCAGAACATCCTGCGTGGCCTCATCCACAGCCAGCCGCAGGGTAGCGGTCGGCCGCGTATTCTCCTGTGCACGCTCCCCGGCGAGACGCATCTTCTGGGCCTTCTGATGGCCGAGATGCTGTGGTCGGCAGAGGGCGCCGAATGCGTTTCGTTGGGCGGGCAGTTCCCACTCGCGGACATCCCGAGCGTGGTCGCCGAGGGTCATTACGATGTCGTGGCGCTGTCGTTCAGCAGCAACTTTCCGTCGCTCCAGGCGCTAGCAGCCTTGCGCAGCCTGCGCGGCCTATTGCCGGCGGCAGTCGAGATCTGGGCAGGTGGCGGCGCTCTTGGTCCGCGACAAAGGATCGAGGGCGTACGCATCGGTGGGCAGGTCGGCACTACGGTCGATTTCCTCAACGACTGGCGGCTGCGCCACGCCTGAGCGACCCGGCCAGGGAGCACGGCAAGGCGGGACGACTGGCCCGCTGCACTGCAGGCACGACCGACGCGGGCAGCGCCACCCCCGGCGGCTATAATCGCTGCTTCGCCCCGAGCCAGCCGCCACCCGATGCAGCCTCAGTATCAGCCCGCCGACGTCGAGGCCCGCGCCCAGCAGCACTGGGCCACCCACAACGCCTTCCGCGCCGTCGAAGATCCCGCCGTCCCGAATGAGCGGCGCTACTACTGCCTCTCGATGTTCCCCTACCCCTCGGGCAAGTTGCACATGGGACACGTGCGCAACTACACCATCGGCGACGTGCTCACCCGTTGGCACAAGGCGCGCGGATTCAACGTGCTGCAGCCGATGGGCTGGGATGCCTTCGGCTTGCCAGCGGAGAACGCTGCGATCCAGAACCGGGTGCCGCCAGCGCAGTGGACGTACAGCAACATCGCCTACATGAAGGGCCAGCTCCAGGCGCTCGGACTCGCCATCGACTGGGAACGCGAGTTCGCCACCTGCCAGCCCGACTACTACCGCTGGAACCAGTGGCTGTTCCTGCGCATGCTCGAGAAGGGCATCGCCTACAAGAAGACGCAGGTGGTGAACTGGGACCCGGTGGACCAGACCGTGTTGGCCAACGAGCAGGTCATCGACGGACGCGGCTGGCGCACCGGCGCGCTGGTCGAGAAGCGGGAGATCCCGGGTTACTACCTGGGCATCACGCAGTACGCCGAGGAGTTGCTCTCCAGCCTCGACACGCTCGGCGGCTGGCCGGAGCGCGTGCGCACCATGCAGGCCAACTGGATCGGCAAGAGCGTGGGCGTGCGCTTCGCCTTCACGCACGACATCCGGGGTGCTGATGGCGCCTTGATCGGCGACGGCAAGCTGTGGGTGTTCACCACCCGCGCCGACACCATCATGGGCGTGACTTTCTGCACAGTGGCTGCAGAGCACCCGCTGGCGCTGCACGCAGCAGGACTGGATCCGGCTGTGGCGGCCTTTGTCGACAGATGCCGGCAGGGCACGCAGCAGGAGGCCGAACTCGCTACCCAAGACAAAGAGGGCGTGGCCACGGGGCTCACGGTCGTCCACCCGCTCACCGGCGAACAGGTCCCGGTGTGGGTCGGCAACTACGTTCTGATGGGCTACGGCGAGGGCGCGGTGATGGCGGTGCCGGCGCACGACGAGCGGGATTTCGGCTTCGCCCGCAAGTACGGCCTGCCGATCCGTCAGGTGATCGATGTCGACGGCCAGGTCTTCTCGACCGATGTGTGGCAGGACTGGTACGCCAGCAAGGATGGCCGCTGTGTGAATTCGGGCGCCTACGACGGCAAGGGCTACGCCGACGCGATCGAGGCCATTGCGGCGGATCTTGCGGCGCGCGGGATCGGCGAGAAGAAGACGCAGTGGCGCCTGCGCGACTGGGGTATCAGCCGGCAGCGTTACTGGGGCTGCCCGATCCCGATCATCCACTGCCCGAGCTGCGGCGATGTGCCAGTGCCGGACGAGCAGCTGCCGGTGGTGTTGCCCGAGGACTGCGTGCCGGATGGTTCCGGCAACCCGCTGCGCAACCGGGCTGATTTCCTCGACTGCGCCTGCCCGAAGTGCGGCGGCGCAGCGCAGCGCGAGACCGACACCATGGACACGTTCGTGGACAGCAGCTGGTACTACGCCCGCTATTGCGCGCGCGACAATCAAAACGCCATGGTCGACGCCCGCGCCGACTACTGGATGCCGGTGCAGCAGTACATCGGCGGCATCGAGCACGCCATCCTGCATCTGCTCTATTCGCGCTTCTGGAACAAGGTGATGTGCGACCTCGGCTTGATGCGCGAGCGCGAGCCTTTTGCGCACCTGCTCACCCAGGGCATGGTGCTGAACCACATCTTCTCGCGGCGCACCGACAAGGGCGGCATCGAGTACTTTGCGCCGGACGAGATCGACATCGTCCGCGACGACGCCGGACGTATCACTGGCGCCACGCTAAAGACCGACGGCAGTGCGGTGGGCTACGACGGCATCGGCACCATGAGCAAGTCCAAGCGCAACGGCGTCGACCCGCAGGGGCTGATCGATACCTACGGCGCCGACACCGCGCGCTTCTTCATGATGTTCGCCAGCCCGCCGGAGCAGACGCTGGAGTGGTCCGACGCCGGCGTCGAGGGCGCATACCGTTTCTTGAAGCGCGTCTGGGGCTATGGCGCTACGGTCAGTGATGCGGTCAAGACAGCCGGACCGATCCCGTCCTCTCTTGACGCGGCACTTGCGGACGCCCGCCGCGACATCCACTTAACGCTCAAGCAGTGCAACTTCGACCTTGGCCGGCAGCAGTTCAATACGGTTGCCTCGGGTTGCATGAAGCTGCTCAACGCGCTCGAAAAGTTGCCGTGCGATGGCGCAGCGGCAAACGCCGTCGCGCGCGAAGGCGTTTCCATCTTGCTACGGGTGCTCGCGCCCATCACCCCGCACATCGCTCAGGTGCTGTGGGCCGAGCTCGGCTTTGGCGACGACATCCTAGCCGCTGGGTGGCCCGAGCCAGACCCGGCGGCCTTGGTTCAAGACGAGATCGAGCTAGTACTTCAGGTCAACGGCAAGCTGCGCGGCAGCCTGCGGGTCGCAGCCGATGCGCCGAAAGAGGTCATCGAGCAGGCGGCACTGGCAAGCGAGATGACGACGCGTTACCTTGAAGGCCGACCGGTGAAGAAGGTGGTTGTCGTGCCCGGTCGACTCGTCAACATCGTGGGGTGATCGAGATGCGCCGAGCGCTACGCGTCTACCCGGGCCTACTGGCTTTGCTACTGGTCAGTCTGGTCAGCGCCTGCGGCTGGCAGCTGGCCGGGGCGGGGCCCGACACGGCACCTCTTGGACGGGTGCTGGTGCGAGGCGACGCTGGCACGGCCGGCATGCTGCGCGACCTGGTGCGCCAAAGTGGCGGAGCGCAACTGGTCCCTGGAACCGAGGCCGCCGATGTCGAGATCAACATCCTTGAAGACCGCACCCTGCGACGCATCATTGCTTTGTCGGGTGGTGGCCGGGTACGCGAAATCGAACTGGTCCAGGTCGTCCGCTTTGATGTCCGCCAGCAGTCGCGCGCGCTCATCGCTCCGAACACCGTGGAATTCCGAACCCAAGTCTCTTATGACGATGCTGCCGTGCTCAGCAAAACCGCCGAGATCGCCACGCTGGTCGAGGCCATGCAACGCGATGCGGCTGTGCAGATCCTGCGCCGCATCGACGCGGTCCGGAAATAAAGCGTGCCGCGCGGGGCTGTACCCGGACTGTGGACTCTCGTCGGTGACGAACCGCTGCTGGTCATCGAAGCCGCCGATACCATCCGCAGCAATGCCCTCAAAGCTGGCTTCAGCGAGCGCACCGTGCTGGCAGCGGGAGGCAATTTCGACTGGTCCTTGCTTGAGCGCGCGGCCAGCAGTCTGTCGCTGTTCGCCAGCAAGCAGATCATCGAGCTGCGACTGCCGACCGCCAAACCTGGTGACACCAGCGGCGAGGCGATCCGCCGCTACTGCGAGCACCTCCCCGACGAGACGGTGACCATCGTCAGCATCCAGGGCGCCGACTGGCAGACGCGTAAGAGCGCCTGGTTCAAGGCTCTGCAAACGGCTGGCGAGGTGATCGAATGCGACGCACCGTCGCTGGAATCGTTGCCGCGCTGGATCGCCTCGCGTATGGAACGCGCCGGCCAGTCCGCCGACGCCGACACGCTCGCATTCCTCGCCGCACGCGTCGAGGGCAACCTGTTGGCGGCTCGGCAGGAGCTGGAAAAACTCGCCCTGCTGTTCCCGCCCGGTCAGCTCGACGCTGCGCTGGTCCGCGAGGCCGTGCTCGACGTGGCCAGGTTCGACCCGCAACAGTGGGTCGATGCAGCATTGGCCGGCGACGCCTTGCGAGCGCGCCGCGTATTGCAGGGACTGGCCAGCGAGGCCGTCGCCATCCCGCTACTGGTGTGGATGCTGGGGGACCTGCTACAAGCGGTCTGGGCTGTACTCGACGAGGGCGGGCGCCCCAGCGAGACCACGCGCCGCGCCTGCCGCCTCTATGGCGAGCGCGAACGCTTGGTGCTGAACGCCAGCCGTCGCCTGCCCTTGCGCGCCGTCGAATCGGCCTTGCGCACCTTGGCTTTGGCCGAACGCGCCGGCAAGGGACTCGAGCCGCTGCACGACCCTTGGCAGATCCTCGCCGCGGTCACTGGGCAGCTGGCTCCAGCACGTCCGCGGCAAGCCGCATGAACGCTTTAAAGCGACTGGTATTGGCCAGCAACAACCCCAGCAAGCTGCGTGAACTCGAGACGCTACTGGCTCCGCTGGGCTTCGACCTGGTCACCCAGGGCGCGCTGGGCATCGGCGAAGCCGACGAGCCCCACGTCACGTTTGTTGAGAATGCCTTGGCCAAGGCGCGCCATGCCGCCTTGCATAGCGGCCTACCAGCCCTCGCCGACGATTCGGGCATCTGCGTTGCCGCACTGGGAGGCGCCCCAGGCGTGCGCTCGGCCCGCTTCGCGGGGGAACCACGTTCCGATGTCCGCAATAACACCCGCCTGCTTGACGTGTTGCACGGCGAAGCCGACCGGCGGGCCTGGTACTACGCGGTCCTGGTCTTGGTACGTCACGCCGACGACCCTCAGCCGTTGATCGCCGAAGGCAGCTGGTATGGCGAGATCGCCCAAGCGCCCCGCGGCGAGGGCGGTTTTGGCTACGATCCGATCTTCTGGCTGCCCGAATTCGGCTGCACCAGCGCCGAACTATCGGCCGACCGCAAACGTGCGCTGAGTCATCGCAGCCAAGCGCTACAAGGACTGATAGCGGCACTACAGCGTCAATCGTGAAGCGCGGCACCATTGCAATCCTTCCGGTCAACGCTGGCAGAGCGACCGATACCAGCGCCTCCACCATCTCTTCAGCACTGATCGGTCTGCGCGAACCGCCGCCGCTGTCGCTCTACATCCACCTACCGTGGTGTGTGCGCAAGTGTCCATACTGCGATTTCAACTCGCACGAGGCACGCGGCGAGATCCCCCAAGAAGCCTACGTCGATGCCCTGATCGCCGATGCGCAAGGCGCGCTCCCGCTGGTTTGGGGGCGGCCGATACACACTGTGTTTTTGGGTGGCGGCACACCGTCGCTGTTCGCCCCGCGGCAGATCGCTCGTCTGTTCGATGGGTTACGAGCCTTGCTTGGACTGCGCCCGGATATCGAGATCACGCTCGAAGCCAACCCCGGGGCGACAGATGCGGCACATCTTGCCGGCTTCGCGGCAGCCGGGATCAACCGCTTGTCGATCGGCGTACAGAGCTTTGATGATCACCTGCTGACGGCGATCGGTCGCATCCATTCAGCGGACGAGGCAAGCGCCATCGTGCGCGCCGCGAACGGCTTGTTCGAGCGGGTCAATGTCGACCTGATGCACGCACTGCCGGGACAAACCGCAGCGCAAGCGGTCGCTGACGTCGACCGTGCCATCGACCTCGGCGCCGGGCATGTATCGGCGTATCAACTCACCCTCGAGCCGAATACCGCTTTTGCGGCAACGCCACCGAGCGGGCTACCAGATGCCGATGCTTCAGCCGAGATCGCGGAAGCGGTCGAGGCCCGTCTGGATCAGGCGGGCTTCGAACATTACGAAACCTCGGCACATGCGCGCCGCGGTCAGCAGTGCCAACACAACCTGAATTATTGGACCTTTGGCGACTACTTGGGCATCGGCGCCGGCGCGCACAGCAAGCTGACCCTGCAAGATCGCATCGTCCGGCAAGCCCGGCCGCGTCACCCAAGATCGTATCTGGAGCGCGCAGCAGGGGGTCTGGCCATGTTCGAGGCCGAGACCGACGTCGCGGCAGACGACTTGCCCTTCGAGTTTGCGATGAACGCGCTGCGCCTGCACGGGGGCTTTCCGACCCGCCTGTTCACTGAACGAACAGGTCTGCCGTGGGCCGTCTTGTGGACAAAGCTCAAGCCAGCAATAGCCCAGGGGCTGGTCGGTATTGAAGGCGCCCGGGTGGTGCCGACTCCCATGGGCCGGCGCCACCTGAACACGCTGCTCGCGGGTCTGCTGCCCTAAGTGCGACGTCGCTGGAACAGCGTGTTGACCGAATCGTTTACAGGTTCTTGGCGTTGAAGTTGCAGGCCTTCGCGGCGTCGGCTTTGGCCGACGTGAGCGTCTTGGCATTGCCGCGCACGTGCTCCGGATCGCGGAACAGGCCGGAACGCTCACCCATGGTGTTGGCGCCGTGCGTGGCAACGTCGCCATCACTGAACTGATCATAGCTGAGAGTCTGGGTCAGCTGGTCCATTACGCACGAGCACTTGTACATGGTGTCGAGGTTGGCACCGTTGCTCTGCATACATTCATTGACGAAGATGACGCGGTCGATGGTCGGATAGTCGGCAGGGCCAGCCTGGGCCGCCATCGGTACGGCCAACACGCTGGCAAGTAGCGGAATCAGGGTCTTATGCATGTCTCATTCTCCGTTTTAGGTCCGGGTATCTTGCGCCGGGAAGACCGTTGTAGAAGGTTCAATGGCCGAATAGTTCCGCGGCGGGCTTGCATCGGCGGGGGTTGAACCGCAGTGATGCATCAAACGAACGGGGTACTTGCACATTTGCGCAGACTAGGACAGCATCTAAGCCGGATCGCGATTAGAGCAGTATTGCCGTTCGCGTCTCCGAACCATCAACAATGAGGAGGTTGTTATGCGCAAGCTGTTCGCCCTGTTCGCCGTCTTCGGCATGTTCGCCCCGGCCGCTTTTGCCTACGACAAGATCGACTGGAATGCCATGGACACCAACAAGGACGGCTACATCTCGCCGCAAGAAATGGTTGACCACTACAAGAAGGCTGGCGTTTACAAGTAAGAGCCTGCCGGTATCGCAAAAGGGGCGCCCAAGGCGCCCCTTTTGTTTGCGGGTGCCGCGCGTTTAGACGCGTCGGATCGCCGGATCAGCCAGCAGTGGCCCGCGCTGCCACGATCTGATCCATCAGCCGCAACCCGGCGAACGCGTCCTTGGCGTAGAACACCCGGTCGGGCGCGGTGGTGTACGCCCGGCTGCAGTCCTGTTCGACAAACTTGCGAGTCAGCGCCGCGCCACCAAGGATGACCGGGATGTCGTAGCCCTCGCGGGCCATCTCCTCGAGGTTCTCCTTCATGATCACCGTGCTCTTCACCAAGAGCCCGCTCATGCCGATGGCATCTGCGTTGTGCTGCTTGGCAGCCTCGAGCATGTTCAGCAGCGGCTGCTTGATCCCGAGGTTGATGACCTTGTAACCGTTGTTGGTGAGGATGATGTCGACCAGGTTCTTGCCGATGTCGTGCACGTCGCCCTTGACCGTCGCCAGCACCAGGATCCCCTTCTCCTGGCCCTCGACCCGTTCCATGTAGGGCTCGAGGTAGGCCACCGCAGCCTTCATCGTCTCGGCGCTCTGCAGCACGAAGGGCAACTGCATCTCGCCGGCACCGAACAACTCGCCCACCACCTTCATGCCGTCGAGTAGCAGGTCGTTGATGATGGCCAGCGGCGCATAGGTCTTCATCGCCTCGGCAAGGTCATCGTTCAGGCCTTGTTTGTCGCCGTCGATGATGCGCTGCTTGAGCACCTCCTCGATGGTATCCGGACGCGACTTGACCACCGCCGCCGTGGTGCGGTCCTTGAACTTGTCGACAAACGTGAGCAACGGGTCGCCAGCATCCCAGCGATTGAAGATGAGGTTCTCGGCAGCGATGCGCTCGTCCTCGGCGATCTTGTGCAGCGGCATGATCTTGGCCACATGAATGATCGCCGCGGTCATGCCGGCCCTCTCGGCGTGCGCCAGGAACACCGAGTTCAGCACATGCCGCGCCGCCGGGTTGAGGCCGAAGCTGATGTTCGACAGACCCAGCATGATCTGGCACTCGGGCAACTCGGCGCGGATGCGCTCGATGGCCTTGAGGGTGGCGATGCCGTGCTCACGGTCGTCCTCGACCCCGGTGCAGATGGTGAAGGTGAGCGGGTCGAACAGCAGATCCTCGGCCGGCAGGCCGTGCTTGTTCACCGCGAAGTCGTAGAGCCGGTGCGCGACCTCGAGCTTCTTGTCGACGCTCTTGGCCATGCCGTCCTCGTCGATGGTCAGCGCGATCACCGCAGCGCCGAACTTCTTGGCGAGCTGCAGCACCTTGGCGGCCTTCTCCTCGCCGTCCTCGAAGTTGATCGAGTTGATGATGGCCTTGCCGCCGATCAGCTTCAGCGCCGCCTCGAGCACCGGGTACTCGGTCGAGTCGATGACCATCGGCACCGTGACCTGGCCGCGGTAGCGCGACACCACCTCGCTCATGTCGCTCACCTCCGGCCGGCCCACATACGCGGTACACACATCCAGCGCGTGGCTGCCCTCGCGCACCTGCTCGCGGCCCATGGCGGTGATGCCGTCCCAGTCCTCGGCGGCCAGCAGCTCGCGGAACTTCTTGCTGCCGTTGGCGTTGCTGCGCTCGCCGATAGCAAAGATGGCGGCCTCCTGACGCAAGGGCACGCTGGTGTAGAGGCTGGCGACCGAGGGTTCCCACTGCGGGGTGCGCTCCACCGGCGCCGGGCTCGGGCGGGCATCGAGCATGGCGCGCAGCTCTCGGATATGCTCGGGCGTGGTGCCGCAGCAGCCGCCGATGAGGTGGACGCCGTCCTCCTCGACGAAGCGGCCCTGCCACTCGGCGAGCTCGTAGGGCAGCAGCGGGTATTCGGTCTTGCCATCCACCAGCATGGGCAGCCCGGCGTTAGGCATCACCGAGATGCACTTGCGCCACTTTTCACCAAGATACTTCACATGCTCGGCCATCTCGGCCGGGCCGGTGGCGCAGTTGAGGCCGATGCCATCGATGTCCATCGCGTCCAGCACAGTGGTGGCACAGCCGATGTCGGAGCCGACCAGCATGGTGCCGGTGGTCTCGATGGTCACCTGGACAAAGATGGGGATGTCCTCGCGGCCCTTCTCGCGGCGGGCGATCTTGCAGCCGTTGATGGCCGCCTTCACCGTGAGCAGGTCCTGATTGGTCTCGAGCAGGAAACAGTCGATGCCACCATCGATCAGGCCGCGCGCCTGCTCGGCGTAACTGTCCTCGAGCACGTCATAGGTGGTGTGGCCAAGGCTGGCGAGTTTCGTCCCAGGCCCGACCGAGCCGAGCACATAGCGCGGCCACTCCGGCGTGCTGTACTCATCGGCCAGACGGCGGGCGATGGCGGCAGCGTCGCGGTTGAGCTCGTAGGTGCGCTCGACCAAATCGAACTCTGCGAACACCACCTTGTTGGCGCCGAATGTATTGGTCTCGACACAATCTGCGCCGGCCTCGAAGTACGCCCGGTGCACCTTCTCGACGAAATCCGGACGCGTGGCGACGAGGATCTCGGAGCAGTTCTCGAGCCCCATGAAGTCGCGCTCGACGTCCCAGTCCTCGGCCTGGATCAGCGTACCGGTACCACCGTCGCACAGCAGCACACGCTGGGCGAGGCGTTCGAGAAAAGTCGGGCGGGTGCTCACCGTGTGGCGCGCTCTTGTCTGCGTGGAAGGGCCGGATTTTAGCGGACAATGGGCCAATGCGCTCCCTTGCTCACCCACCCTTCCCTCACGATCGGCCTGGCGATCTGGCCACCATCCGCAGCTTGCTGCCATACCTCGGGGAGTTCCGTGGCCGCGTTGCCGCCGCGCTCTTGTTGTTATTGTCCGCCAAGGTTGCGAATGTGGGCGTACCCGTGGTGCTGAAACGTATCGTTGATGCGCTATCGGCGCAGCCGGTCGAGTTGGTGCTGCCGCTGGCGCTAGTGGTCGGCTACGGCCTTTTGCGATTTGCCGCCACCCTGTTTGGCGAACTGCGCGACGCGATCTTTGCCAAGGTCACGCAGCGGGCCATCCGCCGCATCGCACTGCGGGTGTTCCGCCATCTGCATGGACTGTCGCTGAAGTTCCACCTAGAGCGGCAGACAGGCGGCATGTCGCGCGACATCGAGCGCGGTACTCGCGGCATCTCCTTCCTGCTGCAGTTCATGGTCTTCAACATCCTGCCCACCCTGGTCGAAATCGGGCTGGTCGCCGGCTATCTGTTCTGGCAGTACGACTGGCGCTTCGGGGCCATCACACTGGCCACGCTGGCTGTCTATGTCGGCTTCACGCTACTGGTCACCGAGTGGCGCATGGTGTTCCGTCGCACCATGAACGACATGGACTCCAGCGCCAACACGCGTGCCATCGACTCGCTGCTCAACTTCGAGACGGTCAAGACCTTCGGCAACGAGGACTGGGAGGCGCGCCGCTACGATGACAGCCTGACGCGATGGGAATCTGCTGCGGTCCGTAACCAGACCTCGCTGGCCACCTTGAACGCTGGACAAGCGCTGATCATCGGAGTCGGGGTCACACTGCTGATGCTGCTCGCCGCCGATGGAGTCGTCACTGGGCAGCTCTCGCTCGGCGACTTGGTGCTGATGAACGCCTTCCTTCTGCAGCTTTATCTGCCGCTCAACTTCCTGGGCTTCGTCTACCGCGAGATCAAAAATGCATTGGCCGATATGGAGCGCATGTTCGGCTTGCTGCGAGAGAACCCTGATGTCGCCGATGCAGCCGACGCGTATCCACTGCAACTCGCGGGGGCACGGATTGACTTTCAGGATGTTCGCTTTGGCTACGATGAACGCCGCGAAGTTCTGCACGGCGTAAGCTTCACCATCGAGCCCGGCCAGACCGTTGCGGTGGTTGGCGCGTCCGGCTCAGGCAAAACAACCTTGGCACGGCTGCTGTTCCGCTTCTATGACGTCAGCGGCGGGCGCATCTGCATCGACGGTCAGGACATCCGCCAGGTGACGCAGCAGAGTCTGCGCGCAGCGATCGGCGTGGTGCCGCAAGACACTGTGCTGTTCAACGACACGATCGCCTACAACATTGCCTACGGCGCACCGGACGCATCACACGAGCAGGTCGTCGAAGCCGCCCGCGCCGCTCACATCCACGCCTTTGTCGAGTCGCTGCCCGACGGCTACCAGACGCGCGTCGGCGAGCGCGGACTCAAGCTGTCGGGCGGCGAGAAGCAACGTGTGGCGATCGCCCGGGCTTTGCTGAAGGATCCGCCAGTGATGGTCTTCGACGAAGCCACATCGGCACTGGATTCGGCCACCGAGCGCGCTATCCAAGCCGAGCTGACACGCATCGCTCACGATCGCACGACGTTGGTCATTGCGCACCGCCTATCGACTGTGGTCGATGCCGACGAGATCTTGGTGCTCGATGCCGGCCATATCATCGAGCGTGGCACACACCCCGAGTTGCTCGCGCGCAAAGGTGTCTACCGCGCAATGTGGGAACGCCAGCAACACGAGCCGGAGCAGTCGCCCGGCCAAGATTCGGAATCTGCTTGATGAATTTTCTACAAGCCTGTATTTTTCCTGCACTTTAGACTTCAGGAGTTGACCGATGCACCGCGGATTCAAGCGCTGTTTCAGCTCCCTCCTGGCCACTGTGTTGGTCGCCGTGCCGGTCTCCGGCGTCGCCGATCCAGCAGCTAGAAAGCCCGCACCAGCGAAGCCCCAAGCGACTGAGCAGGCCGACCCGAGCGGCGCCAGTCCCGGCGTGCAGTCGCGCACTGTGGTGGTGTTTGACGAAGACAGCGGGCAGTTGCTCTACAGCCGCAATGACGCCGGCGCCAAGCCGATCGCTTCGATCACCAAGCTGATGACGGCCATGGTCGTGTTGGATGCGCGACTGCCCATGGACGAGACACTGACCATCAGCCGCGATGACGTCGATACCCTGAAAGGCTCATCATCCCGAATCCCGGTGGGTGCCAAGATGACCCGCGAAGAAGCCCTGCGCCTCGCGCTGATGTCCTCTGAGAACCGTGCAGCTTCGGCACTGGCACGACATTACCCTGGCGGTAACGATGCCTTTGTCCGCGCCATGAACGCCAAAGCCCGCATGATCGGTATGGAGCACAGTCATTTCGCCGACAGCACTGGCCTGCACGCCAGCAACCGGGCGAGCGCCATGGACCTGGTCCGCCTCGTGCAGGCCTCGCACAGCTACCCCGAGATCAGAGCGTTCAGCACCGAGGGCGCGCGCACGGCGCGACTGGGTGCCCAAGCGCTGGAGTTCCGCAACACCAACCCGTTGGTGCGCAACCCGGATTGGGACATCGGTATTTCGAAGACGGGCTACATCCGTGAGGCGGGCCGCTGCTTGGTCATGCAGACCCGGGTCGCCGCGCGCTCGGTAGTCATCGTGCTGCTAGATGCTGGCGGCTCACAGACCCGTGTCGGTGATGCCGCCCGCATCAAACGCTGGCTGGAAGCCCAGCCGCGCCAGGGCCAGAACATCCTGGCAGCGTCCTCTAGCTAGACCGGCGGACGGGCGCCCGCTCAGCGTTCGTCAGGGCAAGCGCGGAGCTTTGTAAGTGGCGTGGTGACGGGCGAAGATGGCCGCCATCTCGCCCGAGGCGATCATCTCGTCGATCAGCTTTTGCAGTGCCTCGGCGAGTTGCGGTCGATCGGCCTTCACCGCGACACCTGGCTGCCAAAAACTCACCACCGGTCCGGTCATCTCGATGGCACCGATAGCAAAACCCTCGCGTTCCGGCCCCAACAGACCCTCGAGCTCGGTACGCGGGCCCATCACCGCGCTGACCTCGCCAGCCCGAAGGGCGGCAACCGCCTCGCCATGATTGCGATAGTGCCGAACCCGGTCGCTTAGGCGGCCGTTGTAAACGGTGAGCAGATACGTATTGGCGGCGCTGGCGATCTCGACGCCGATGTGATTGTTCTGAAAGAACGGTTCGAGGTTATCGAGTTTCGGGATGCGCTTGAGGTCGCGCAGCACCTGAATGCTCTCGGAGTAATAAGGGGCAACCAGGCGAACCTGCTTGACGCGTTCGGCAAACACCGGGTCGACCGGCATATGCAGCATGACGTCGGCGGGGGCATAGCCAAGGTAATGGCCTTTCCAGACATAGTTGCGCAGGTCGTCCTCGACGTTCTCGTCAGCTTCGGCCCAGGCGAGATCCAGCTTCAAACCCAATTTTTCAGCTAGGGCGCCGGCGAGGTCGACGTCGATCCCGCCAGACTCACGGTCAGAAAACGGCGGGAAAGCGCTGTAGACAGCGACGCGCAAAACGCCCGGCGTCTTCACTTCAAGGGCATGCGACAGGGTCGACAGCACAAGGGAGGCAGCACACACCACCCCGCAGAAAAAGCGCTTCAACATGTTCTTGGGTGCCTTGCTCAGTCTTCGTGCTTGGTTTCCAGCCAGGTACGAATGGCCCACAGACCTTCTTGGCTAAGGATGCCTTCGAACTTCGGCATGTAGACGCGACCGTCACGGACCTTACCGTTGCGGACGGCATCGGCGAAATACCCATCACCCTCATCGCCCTTGGGCAGGTAGCGTAGATCGGGGGCGATACCACCGGACACCGCATCGAGCCCATGGCAACGGGCGCAATTCTGGTTGTAGGCAGAGCTGCCGATACGCGTCGCGACGTCATTGCCGCGGTAGGGGTTGGTCTTGGTCCAGGCATCGCCCAGGACATCGAGCCCCGTGATGTCGATCACCTGCGGTGTGACATCGCCGTGGGCAGTGACTTGAGCCGGGACAGCCAGCGCGGCAGCAACCGCCACAGCAGCTAAATAGACAGATTTCATGGACATCTCCACTCCGACATGGATGCCGGAAAAAATGGGCCGACCCGAAAGTCGGCCCCAAACGTAGTGAGGAGAAAAGCTATGGCTGACACACGGTCAGACGCATGGCTTAGTTGGCCAACTTAAACACCCAAAGCGCACCGCCTTGGTTGAGGTAGTTGACCCGCTTGGCAACGTCGCCGCCCCACAGGGGAACAGCGCCGCCCCAGCCCGATACGACGGCGATGTACTGCTCACCGTCTTGTTCCCAGGTCACCGGGGGCGCAACCACGCCCGAACCGGTCTGGAATGCCCACAGCTCTTTGCCGGTCTTCGCGTCTAGCGCCTTGAGGTATCCCTCAGGCGTGCCGTGGAAGACCAGGCCGCCCTTGGTGGTCATGGCGCCACCCCAAAGCGGAGCGTTGTTCTTCTGCTCCCAAACGATCTTGCCAGTCTTCGGATCGACCGCACGCATGGCGCCGATGTAATCCTCGTAGAGCGGCTTGATATTGAAGCCGGCGCCCAAGAAGGCCGCACCCTTTTTGTAGGAGATCGGCTCGTTCCAGATGTCCATGCCCCATTCGTTGGCCGGCACGTAGAACAGGCCGGTGTCGGGGCTGTAGGCGATCTGCTGCTGGTTCTTGCCGCCCAGGAACGAAGGCGCGCTGAACACCGTCTTGCCCTGCTTTTCGCTGCCCGGGTTGCCCGGACGGTTCGCGTCGTCGTAGATCGGACGGCCAGTTGCCATGTCGACACCGGTCGCCCAAGTGACCTTGCTGACGAAGGGGAAGGCATTCAGCAGCTGACCGGTCTTGGCGTCATTGACATAGAAGAAGCCGTTACGGTCGGCCTTGCCACCCGCACGGATGGTCTTGCCGTCGGGACCTTTCATGTCGAAGGTGACGAATTCGTTCACACCGTCGTAGTCCCAGCCGTCGTTCGGTGTGTTCTGGTAGTGCCAGACGATCTTGCCGGTGTCGACGTCGATGGCAACGGTCGAGCACGAGAACAAATTGTCGCCCGGACGGGTGTGGCTGTTCCACGGGGCCGGGTTGCCGGTGCCCATGTAAACCAGGTTGGTACGCGGATCGTAAGTGCCACCCAGCCAGGTGGTCGAACCACCGGTCTTCCAGGTGTCGCCGGGCCAAGTGGCGTTGGTGGCCCCGGAGATGCCGTTCTCTTGACCATTCAGATAGCCCATGTGGCCCTCGACCACCGGACGGGTCCAGACCAACTTACCGGTCTTCGCGTCACGCGCGTCAACGCGACCAACGACGCCGAACTCACCACCCGAGACACCGGTGATGACCAGGCCCTTGGCAATCACGGGAGCAGCAGTGTAAGAGTAGCCAGCGCTGAATTCGCCCAGCGTCTCTTTCCACACGACCTTGCCGGTCTCTTGATCCAGTGCGACCAGCTGTGCGTCCAGCGTGCCGAAGATAACCAGGTTGTCGTACAGCGCAGCGCCCCGATTGACCACATCGCAGCAGGGCATGATGCCTTCAGGCAGGCGGTGTTCGTACTGCCACAGTTCGCGCCCGGTCTTGGCATCGACAGCGTACATACGGCTGTACGAGGCGGTGACGAAGATCTTGCCGTTGTGGATGACCGGCTGCGACTCTTGGCCGCGCTGCTTTTCACCCCCGAACGAGAAGGCCCAGGCCGGGACCAGCTTCTTGACATTACTGGTGTTGATCTTGGTCAGCGGCGAATAACGCTGGCCTTCAGTGCCCATGCCAAAGCTCAGGACGTTCTTGGTGTCCTTGGCGTCGTTGACGATCATGGCGTCGGTCACCGGGGCGGCGCCGACATTCATCGCGCCGCCAGCAAAGGCAGCGGCGACAAACAGAGACAGAGTCTTGCGTTGCATCCCTTTTTCCTCCTGGATTGATCTATGTGACGGCGCCACCAGTGGCGTCACCGTGCCGCAATATCAAGCAAAGGGCATGCCAGTTTCGAAAACGTAGGGCAAATCACCGCTTATTCACGTTGTCGATCAGGGCATCCACCCTGTAAATAAGCGGCTTGGCTGCTGTCTGGATGCCACCACAGGCGAGACATGAATACGCCTGGGTCAGTTCGAGAATCTTTTGGACGATGTCTCATCTGTGTCCCGACTGTCTCAGCTTGAGACACGCCAGCGAGACAGCTTGGTGAGACACTCGCGTGGGACGCGCAGGTCGGGTACCGAACCGGCCAGCCAGCGAATTCCAAGCGACCGATCGTCATCCAGCCAACAAAGGCAGGACTGGCGTTGAATACGTCAGGGGGAGCGAACACCCGCTAACGCGGCGCGCTCGATGGCCGGGTAGAGGTGCGCCACCGACCGACGGTATTCGCTTTCAGCCAAGGGCAACGATGCCCACTCGGCAGGCAACGGCATCGCCAAAACCTCGGTCATGTCCAAGCCTGAAGCCGCCGCTTGCACAAAGGTCTGTTCTAGCCAGTCGAGCCAACGCCGAGTCATGCGGATGCCGCGATCGTCGTCGAGCACTGGTCCATGCCCGGGCACCATCCGCTTGAATGGCAGGGCCGCCAAGATGTCGAGCGACTGCCGCCAGCGCGCAAGGTTGGCATGCGGCGTGGTCGGTGCGCGATCAAAAAACACCAAGTCGCCCGTGAACAGCACACCAGTGGTCTCGTCGAACACGGCGAGATCCGCCTCGCTGTGGCCTGCCAGGGCGAGCAGTCGGATGCGGTGCCCCCCTAGCTCGAGCAGGCCGTCGTTGACCACGCCCTCCGGGATGACCAGTTCAGTACCCTGCATAGCGGCACCAACCATACGATAGAGATTCTCGTTGAAGGCCTCGCCGGAGGTCTCCAAACCCTGTCGGGTGGCCGGCAACGCCGCCAGCGCCTCGGCTGGAAACGCCTGGTTGCCCAGAACGTGATCTGGGTGCAGGTGGGTATTGAGCACCAAGCGCAAAGCTTGTGACGTCCGTTCAGCAATCGCGGCTCGCCACGCCTCCCCCAGCGCTTTAGATGCACTGGTGTCGATGACCACCACACCATCAGCGGTCGCGATCGCGCCAGCATTGGCGATGTTTCCAGCGTTCTGCGGCGACAGGTCCTCGGTTTTGCCGACCAGGGCCCAGGTGCGGGGCGCCACGGACTGGATATCCAGATCAGCAGCTTTCAAGCTTTGCGAAGCGCCAGTGGCCAACAACAGGGCAGCGCCCCAGCACGCAAAGGGAACCGAGACGCGCATCTCAGATCGCTCCGGTGACGCGGTTACCGTTGTTGTCGCGACCATCGATCAGCAGCCCGGTAAGGCCACCCGGAGCATCGAGGGTGAAGACCGGGTTCTCGCTAACCGGCTCGGCTGGAAGGATGCGCGCGACGACCGCGCCCGTCGCATCACGGATATTCAGCTCGTCCAGGTAGAAAGCCGGGATCCCCGGCGCCAGACCGGTATCCATGGGGTGTAACACCGAGAAGCGCAGGCGCGCACCGCTGGCGCTGCTGAATTGCCGAGCACTCACCTGGTTAAGCGTCCGCTCCCAGCCCGCGACGCCACGGCCGACGCTGGGGGCTGTACAGCCACCGCCCGCCGAGGACACCACTGCCGAGCCGACGAGCCAACGGCCATCTTTGAGCTTGACTCCGGCGCGCACCGGAGTGGTCTGCTGCACCTTCATGCGAAAGGCGATGTAGGGTGCGAGCGCACCGGGCTCGAACTCGAGAACCTTCAGGATCGGATTGAAGTCCGCGACCACAATGATCCGCTCGACACTTCCGGCCGGCAAAGCCCGGGCGTCGACCGCCACTGGAACGTTCATCGCATCTTCGGCGCTACCCGGTAGTTCGACTCGCACACGGGCATCGAACATCGCTTCACCGTCAGCAAAGAACGCCTTGCGCATATCCGGCCAACGACCCACCTCATCCGGACCGGCAGACCAGGCTGGCCGGGCCAGCCCCACCATCAAACCCACTAGAACGAGCCAAACCAGAGGCAGCAGGCAGTGGCAGTGGCAGTGAATCGGACCGAATCGGACCAGGCGGGTATGAACCGAGCAGAGTCGGGCCGAGCGAGATTGAACCATGGGAATGCCTCCTTCAATGGTCAGGATACTCCCGAGTGAAAACCACACTCAATCGACCATCTGACCAAGCTGTCCAGCGAGGCTGACAAAGTTGGCAACAACTCGCCGGAACACGCAAAGCGACTTATACTGCGTTCAGATATGGGCCAAAGAGTCCGCCAAACAACAACGAAAAGAATCAAAACACACAGGTCGCACGGGTTGCCGTAAGACCTTCCCGCGTAGTGGGGGAGAACATGGCTAGCAGAACTCAGGGGCAGACACGTTCCGTGTCGGCTGCCCGCACCGCACTCCGCGAGCGCGGCTTTGTCGACCCGACCGACCTACCGGACCAGGTCGCGTCGTCTTGGCAACGCTGCTTGGACCGCGGGCTCGACGCCGAAGCCCGCCAGGACATCGACGTTCTGTCGCGTCGCGAGCTTGAAGACAGCCGCGACCGCAACCGCTTCCTCACCCACCAGGCCTTGCCGGCCATGGCGTCGCTCTACGAGCAGATCCGCAACACCCGTTGCATGGTCATTCTCACCGATGCCAGCGGCTTGATCCTCCATTCATTGGGCGACGACGACTTCATCGAGAAGGCGCAACGGGTGGCTCTGCAACCCGGCGTCAGCTGGGACGAAGACAGCAAAGGCACCAACGCCATCGGCACCGCGTTGGTCGAGAACCGCGCTCTAGAGGTCTGCGGCAGCGAGCACTTCTTCCAGGCCAACACCTTCCTCACCTGCTCGGCCACGCCGATCCGTGCTCCGGGCGGCGAGAAGGTCGGTGCGCTCGATGTGTCGGGCGATCACCGCGGCCACCAGAGCCATACTCTGGCTCTGGTCAAGATGACCGCCCAAACGATCGAGAATCACCTCTGTTTCGAGGCCTTCCCGGGCGCGATCGAGATGCGCTTCCATGCCCGCGCCGAATTCATCGGGACACTGTGCGAAGGCCTCGCTCTGTTCGACAGCGAGGGGCGAGTCCTATCGGCCAACCGCAGTGCCGAGTTCCAATTGGGCATGCCACTGGACCAGTTGATCGGCCTACCTTTCGAACGCATCTTCGACCGCCGCTTCGTGCAGGTTTTGGCGCATGGCGGACGCACCCTCGACCTCGTCACCCGCAATGGCGTGCAGGTGGTGGCGATGGTGGCTGGGTCGGCGCGCAATGCCAGCCGCCAAGCACGCGCAGCCCAACGCCCAGCTCGCGAATCGGCGATCCGAGTCGCGCAACGGCGGCTGGGTGACCTGCACGCCGGCGACGACCAGGTAAGTCGTGTGGTGGCGACCCTGCGCAAAGTCATCGATCGTGATCTGCCCATCCTTGTCCATGGCGAGACCGGAACCGGCAAAGAATGGCTGGCACGGGCGATCCATGAAGATAGCAGCCGCTGCAACGGCCCGTTTGTCGCGGTCAATTGCTCGGCGATTCCCGAGACGCTGATCGAATCGGAACTGTTCGGTTACGAGGGCGGCGCGTTTACCGGCGCCCGACGCGAGGGCTTTGTCGGACATCTGCGCGCCGCCCACGGCGGCACGCTGTTCCTTGACGAAATCGGCGACATGCCACTGGGCCTGCAGGCCCGCCTGCTACGGGTGTTGCAAGACCGAGTGGTGGTGCCCTTGGGAGGCGCCGAGCCGGTCGCAGTCGATTTCCAGCTCGTCTGCGCCACCCACCGCTCGCTTGAGCGTCTGATCAACGAAGGCCAGTTCCGCCAGGACCTATACTATCGACTGGCCGGGATGTCAGTGACCCTGCCGCCCTTGCGGGAACGCAGCGATGTGCTGGCGATCGCCCGCAGCATGTTGCGCGACCTGGGCGGAGACCGTGTACGGCTTGGCGTCGAAGCAGAGCGCTGCATCATCGCCTATCACTGGCCAGGCAATCTGCGGCAGCTTAGCAACACCTTGCGCACGGCGCTGGCGCTAGCCGCACCCGAGACGCGGATCGAAGCTGAACATCTGCCAGCCGAACTACAGCACCGTACAACGAACAAGGGTTCGGAGCTCGCTGCCAACGATGGCGGCATCGCCGAGCCGCTACAGGCACTCGAGCGGCGCAGCATCCTGCAAGCAGTCGAGGCCTGTTCCGGGAACATGACGGCTGCCGCGCGCCGATTGGGAATCGGCCGTGCGACGCTGTACCGCAAGCTGAAACAGCTGGGCTGAACGACGCGGTGCCGCCGCTCTGCTGAAGCGCCGCTCTGGCCACCGTATAATCCGCTCGATGCAGCCCCACGCCAGGCCCTAGATGGCCGCGACACCCCTGCCGGACAGCTCGGCGCCACGCCGCTCGCTGTACCTTCGACTGCTGCGCTTCGTGCGGCCCTATCGCGCCCGCTTTGCTGGCGGCATCGCGGCGCTGACGGTGGTTGCCGCCACCGAGCCGGCCATGCCGGCATTGATGAAGCCCCTACTCGACGGCACCTTCGTCGAACAAGACCCGGTCCTGATGACCTGGATGCCGCTGCTCATCATCGGCCTCTTCTTACTGCGCGGAATCGCCGGCTACATCAGTGACTACGCTATCGCGTGGATCGGTACGCGCGTGGTCATGGACCTGCGCGTCGCCATGTTCGAACGACTACTGAGCCTGCCGACGCCGTTCTACGACGATGCAACCTCGGGCAACCTGCTGTCGAAGGTCAGCTTCGATGTCGCCCAGGTCATGAACGCGGCGACCAAGGCACTGACCACACTGGTCAAAGAGACCTTGGTCGTGGTCGGCCTTCTGGCCTGGCTGTTATGGCTGAATTGGCAACTGACACTGGTGGTGCTGGCCATGTCGCCAGTGGTGGCATTCCTGATCCGCAAGATCGCACGCCGCCTGCGTGGCGCCAGCCGCGGCGCGCAAGCGGCCATGGGTGACATGACCCATGTGCTTGACGAAGCGATCGGCGGCCACCGGGTGGTCAAGGTCTACGGCGGCCAGCCCTACGAAGCCGGGCGTTTCCGTGATGCCGCGAGCAGTGTGCGGCGCTTTCTGCTGCGACAAGCAGCCACCTCGGCGGCTGGAGTGCCTTTGGTACAGCTGGTGACAGCGTCGGCCGTAGCGCTGGTGATCTGGATCGCCACTGGCCAGGCCCGCGATGGCGGCCTGACGGTCGGCGCCTTTGTCTCGTTCATCGTCGCCATGCTGATGTTGATGCCGCCGCTACGGGCACTGACCGGCGTCATGGATCAGCTGCAGAGGGGTTTGGCAGCGGCTGAAAGCGTCTTCGCCCTGCTCGACGAACTGCCCGAACACGATCCGGGACAGGCGAGCATGGGCCGTGCGCGCGGCGAGGTCCGGCTGGAAGGCGTTGGGTTCTCCTACCAAAAGGGCGGCCAACAGGCGCTTGGCAATATCGACCTGCACATCGAGCCTGGCGAGATGGTGGCGCTGGTCGGCACCAGCGGCAGCGGCAAGACCACACTGGCCAACTTGCTGCCGCGCTTCTACCGCCCCGATGCCGGTCGCATCTGCATCGATGGCATCGACACCGCCGACCTGCGTCTGGCCGACCTGCGCCGGCAGATCGCGCTGGTCAGCCAAGAGGTCGTGCTGTTCAACGACACGGTCGCTGCCAACATCGCCTACGGGGCGCAACGCGATGCCAGCCGCGCCGAGATCGAGGCGGCCGCTGAGGCCGCATACGCCGCAGCGTTCATCCGCCAGATGCCGCAAGGCTTCGACACTCTGATCGGCGAGAACGGTGTCCGCCTATCCGGTGGTCAGCGTCAACGGCTGGCGATCGCCCGGGCGATCCTGAAGGACGCGCCGATCCTGATTCTGGACGAAGCGACCTCGGCCCTGGATTCTGAATCCGAGAAGCAGGTGCAGGCGGCGCTGGAGCGGTTGATGCAGGGCCGCACAACACTCGTCATTGCGCATCGCCTCTCGACGGTCGAGCGCGCTGACCGTATTGTTGTACTCGACGCAGGCCGCGTGGTCGAAGCAGGGAGTCACACTGAGCTTCTGGCTCGTGGCGGAACCTACGCCCGACTGCATGCCCTGCAATTCGATGAGAGCCGCCCCGACGCGGCCCAGGGAGAAGTCTAGAATGGGCTCGAACACGAGCACTGCGAAATGACTGCCGCACTACCCATGTCGCTGTTCGCCTTCGGCTTGAACCACGAGAGCGCCCCGCTGAGCATCCGCGAGCGGGTGGCCTTTCCTGCCGAGCGGGTCAGCGATGCGCTCCGCAGCCTGGTGGAACAGCGCCCGGTCGCCGAGGCGGCGATCCTGTCGACCTGCAATCGCACCGAGGTGTATTGCCACACCGAGCGCCCGGAAGCTGCCATCGATTGGCTGGCTGACTTCCACCAACTGCCCACCACCACGGTGGCCGACCACCTCTACCAGTTGCCCGGCGAGGCCGCGGTGCGCCATGCCTTCCGCGTCGCGGCGGGGCTCGATTCGATGGTGCTGGGCGAAACGCAGATCCTTGGCCAGATGAAGCAGGCCGCGAAGAGCGCGGAGAATGCCGGGACGCTGGGCTGGATGTTGCACAAGCTGTTCCAGCACTCGTTCGCGGTGGCCAAAGACGTACGGGCGCAAACCGAGATCGGCGCCAAATCGGTTTCAATGGCAGCGGCGGCGGTACGGCTTGCGGGGCGGATCTTCCCCGACCTCGCTCGCGAGCGCGTACTGTTCATCGGCGCCGGCGAAATGATCGAGCTGTGCGCGACCCACTTCGCCGCGCGCAAGCCTGCGTCGGTGACCGTCGCCAACCGCACGGTCGATCGCGCCAGAGGCCTGGCGCAGCGTTTTGGTGGCGAGGCGATCAGCCTGAACGATCTGCCCGAGGTGCTGGCCCGGCACGACATCATCGTCACCAGCACCGCGAGCCCGTTACCGATCATTGGCAAAGGTCTCGTTGAGCGCGCGATTAAGGCGCGCCGGCGCAAGCCGCTGTTCATCGTTGACCTCGCCGTGCCGCGCGACGTCGAACCGGAAGTCGGTCAGATGGACGACGTATTCCTCTACGCCGTCGATGACCTCGCCCACATCGTCCGCGAGAACGTCGAGAGCCGGCGCGAAGCGGTGATCGATGCCGAGTCGATCATCGATGTGCGGGTCGCCGACTTCATGCACTGGCTGGCAGCACGCGAGGCGGTACCGGTCGTCCGCAACCTGCGGGACAACGCCGAGCGCACCCGACAGGCTGCAGTCGATGCCGCAGTGCGGCAGCTGGCACGTGGTGACGACCCGGCACAGGTGGTCGAGGCGCTGTCGCAGTCGCTCACCAACAAACTGCTGCATGGCCCCACCAAGGCGGTGAGCAACACCGCCGATAATGAGCGCCCCGAACTGCTGAAATGGCTGGCGCGGCTCTATCCAGGGCAGGGCCGTGACTAGCACCCGCCCCAATCGACTGACGGAGCCGCCCAGGGCATGAACCCCAGCCTGCTGCAGCGGCTGGCGCGTCTGGAAGAAAGGCTCGACGAACTCAACCGCCTGCTGGCGGCCGAGGATGCGGCCAACGACCTCGACCGCTACCGTACGCTGACCCGCGAGCACGCCGAGATCGACGGCGTCGTGGGGCTCTACCACGCCTGGCAGAAGAATGAAGCCGACCTGCAAGCGGCGCAGGCCATGAGCACCGACCCCGAGATGGCCGAGCTGGCGCGCGACGAGATCATCGCCTGCGAACAGCATCGCGCCGAATTGGAGGGACAACTGCAGACCGGCCTGTTGCCGCGCGACCCCAACGACGATCGCAACCTCTTTCTGGAGATCCGCGCCGGCACCGGCGGCGATGAATCGGCCTTGTTCGCCGGCGACCTGTTCCGCATGTACTCGCGGTATGCCGAACGTCGTGGCTGGCGCGTCGAAGTGGTGTCCAGCAACGAATCGGACCTGGGTGGCTACCGCGAGGTGATTGCCCGGGTGGCGGGCGACGGCGCCTATTCATGGCTGAAGTTCGAGTCGGGTGGGCACCGCGTTCAGCGGATCCCGGCCACCGAATCTCAAGGGCGGATCCATACCTCGGCGTGTACGGTGGCGGTACTGCCCGAAGCCGACGAGCTGGCCGAGGTGACCATCAACCCGGCCGACCTGCGGATCGACACCTTCCGCGCAAGCGGCGCCGGCGGCCAGCATATCAACAAGACCGACTCGGCAGTGCGGGTGACACACCTGCCCACTGGCATCGTCGTGGAGTGTCAGGACGACCGCAGCCAGCACCGTAACAAAGCCCAGGCCTTGTCGATTTTGGCAGCGCGCATCCAAGCGGCGCAGCAGGCAGAACAACAGGCAGCGATCGCCAGCGAGCGCAAGAGTCTGGTCGGCAGCGGTGACCGCTCCGAGCGCATCCGCACCTACAACTTCCCGCAGGGTCGGGTGACCGACCATCGCATCAACCTGACGCTGCACCGCATCGACGCGATCATGGATGGCGATCTTGACGAGCTGCTGGGCGCTCTTCGAGCCGAGCACCAGGCCGAGTTGCTAGCCGCTCTGGCCGGTGATGCCTGAGACATCTGCGCCACTCCTGGCAACGTTGGGCTTGGCTTGGAACTGGGCGCGCAGGAGTGTCGATGCGGCCGATGCGAGAGTGCTGCTGCGCGAGACCACCGGCTGTCCCAACGGCGCCTGGATCAGCCACCCCGAGCAACCGCTGAGCGATGCACAGCAGGCGCAGCTGCGAACCTGGGTGACGGCGCGGCAACATGGCACGCCGGTCGCACACCTGCTGGGCTGGCGCGAGTTCTATGGGCATCGGTTTGTGATCAGCGCCGACGTGCTCATTCCGCGGCCGGACACCGAGACGCTGGTCGATGCAGCACTGCGACTTCTGCCTGCCGAGCTGCCCGCCCGCGTGCTGGACCTGGGCACCGGCAGCGGCTGCATCGCCGTCAGCCTGGCACTGGCGCGTCCGCGCTGGCGGGTCACCGCGACCGACGTCAGCTCAGCGGCGCTCGCCGTGGCAGAACATAATGTGCAACGGCTAGGCGCAGGTAACGTACGCTGCCTGCACGGCAACTGGTATGCACCCGTCAGCGGGTGCTTCGACCTCATCGTCAGCAACCCGCCCTACATCGCGGCCGACGACCCGCATCTGCAGGCCGGCGACTTGCGCTTTGAACCCGCCACCGCACTCACCCCGGGTGGCGATGGCCTGGATGCATTGCGCGCAGTGGCTGCTGGTGCGCTGGCGCATTTGCAGCCGGGCGGATGGTTGCTGGTCGAACATGGGTGGGACCAGGCCGCTACGGTGGCAGTCGTCCTGGCGCAGGCTGGCCTAAAGAACGTACTGACCTGGCGCGACCTCGGCGGTCATGTGCGGGTGTCCGGTGGACGCTTTCCAGGGGGCGCCGAGGTTGCCGCTGCGAGCGCGAGCGGGTAACCTTCGCGCCCTGCGGAGAAGTGACCGAGCGGTCGAAGGTGCACGATTGGAAATCGTGTGTACGGCTTATCCCCGTACCGAGGGTTCGAATCCCTCCTTCTCCGCCACCTCGCCGGCATCCGCCACGGGCTTTGCCGCGGCAGCAGGTCCATCCAGTGGCTTGACGTCGGCCGAGCTCGTCGGCAACGCGTCGGGTTTTCCCAACAAGCCAGCATAGACCGCACGCAGCGAGCGTAAGCGCCAGCACATGACCAGCCCCGCACATAGGATGATGCTGACCAAGACGACCATGTAGGTCACGTCGCGGATCAGCTCGCCACCCTCGACGCCCTGTTGCAGCGGCAGGCCAGCCAGTACCGCAGCCGCCAAGCCTTTGGGCGCCAGCATCGACGTCAGGGCGGTATCCCGCAAGCTGTAGTTGGGCTTGCGATAGAGCAGCCGCGTCAAAACCAGCCGCAAGGCCAAGATGGCAGCCATCATCAAACCCGCCAAAAAAAGAAGGTCGGTGCCGCCAAACTGAATCGAGATGCCCAGATAGATAAAAAAGTAGGTCTTAAGCAGGAACACTGCCTCACGGTAGAAGGCGAGGTCGGCCTCGGACAGCGCGTGCACGCGTCGCTGCAGACTCTCGAACCGCCCGAACCAGCCCGAATCGAAACTCGTCAGCGTAATGCCAAGGGCCATGGCCGCAATGGGGCCGGAAAAGCCCAGCAATTCAGAGGCGCCATAGGCGAGAAAAGCCCAAGCCAGGGTAGTGGACAACGCGCTGGGGAAACCGCGCACCCGTCCGAGAATCAGCAACCAAGCCACTCCAGCGATGACGCCGATGAGCGCAGCGAAGAGCAAAGCAGTGATCACCCCGAACGCCAACGGCACAGGCTGCAGAGTCCCGCCCTGCCCATAGGCCTGCAGCAGAGCCACCAAGCCCACGATGCACAACACATCGGTGAGGGTGGACTCGAGCACCAGCACAGTGCCGGGTTTTTCGGCCATCTGCAGTGTCTCGACCAGCGGGATCACCACCGCCGACGAGGTGCCTGCCAGAATCACACCCAGCATCAGGGCCGGAAGCACTGGTAGCGACAACAAGTACACGCCAGCCGTGGCAACCACGGCGCCGGTCAGCAGAAAGCCACCGATCGACAGCAGCAGCATCGTCCCCATCGCATTGCGCAAGGCGCCGGGCTGGAGCGAAGTGCCGCTCTCGAACAGGATCACCACCAGCGCGATAGTTGCGATGACAGGCCCGACCCGCCCCAGATCGTCGGGCGCGACCCAGCCCAACAACGGCCCGATCACCAGACCAGCGAGCAACAGTATCAGAACATCGGGGACACCAGTCCGCCGAAACAGCAGCGCCAAGAAATGCGAGGCGAACACCGCCACGCCGATGGCAAGGATCACGGTCTCCATGGCTGCAAGTATGGCCCAGGTCGTGATCGCCAGTGAGATGGGCAAGGATCCGCGGCTTGCGGCCACCGCTTATCTTGACCAAGGTCAGAGCACGGGCCCGGTCAGATGCTTTAACCTCATACCTGCCCACACGACACGACAACAGGGCTGTGCGCAGCATGAAACCATCTTCACAAGGAGACTCACATGACTACGCTCATCCCCCGGCCGTCGCTGTTTGACGACATCTTCCGCGACCTCTCTACCGGCTTTCTGGTGCGACCACTGCATGGTGAGCCACTCCCCTCACCAGGACAGATCCGCATCGACGTAAAAGACACCGATGACGCCTTTGTCGTACTCGCCGACCTGCCCGGCGTCCGTAAGGAAGACATCCAAGTGCAGGTGGACAATGGTGTCGTGACCATCGGCGCCGAGATCAGCCAGCAGGACGAAGCCAAGCGCGACGGACGGCTGATGCACTCGGAGCGATACGTCGGCTCGGTGTCCCGCAGCTTCACCCTACCGGGTGAAGTGGACCAGTCGGGATCGCGCGCCAAGTACGACAACGGCGTTCTGACGTTGACCTTGCCCAAGGCAAAAGTCAGCAAACAGGCGCGCCTGCACGTCGAGTAGGACCAGCGTCCCGGCGGGAACATCCGCTGGACGCAGAAGGCATGGGAGAAGGTGGTGGACCGAAGGAGGATCGAACTCCCGACCTCCGCATTGCGAACGCGGCGCTCTCCCAGCTGAGCTATCGGCCCGAGGCAAGCAGTATAAGCCGCGCCTCGGGCCGCCTCAATCAGGCGCCGGCGCGGTGGCGGGCGACCGGCGGCCTCCCGCACGAGCGGTCGCCGGCTCACCCAACTCGGCCGCCACCACCGCCCCTAGGAGTATCACCCACCAGGTCAGGTAGAGGCTGATCAAAAACAACGGAAGACTGGCGAACGCCCCGTAAACAACGGTAAGCGCGGGAAAATATTTGACGTAGGCGGCGAAGGCAATGCGCGTCAGGTCGAAGCCCACACCCGCCACCAGCGCACCCAGCAGCGCGTGCCGTGGATCAACGTTGCGGTTGGGAACGGTCATGTAAAGGACCGCGAACGCCGCCACGCTGAGCGCCAAGGGCACCAAAAACAACAGCACATCGGCCACAAGAGGCAGGTCTGACGTCGCACCCACCGCCATGCGAGTAGCGACATTGCTAAACGACAAACCAGCGCCAACGATCACTGGCCCGGCAGTGAGCACCGCCCAGTAGGTCATCAGACGGGTGGCCAGTGGCCGACGACGCCGCACCCTCCAGATGGTGTTGAAGGTGGCTTCGATGGTCATCATCAGCGACACTGCGCTCAGCGCCAACATGACAATGCCAATCGCCGTCAGGCGGTTGGCGTTCTCGGCAAACTGCAGCATGTAGATGCTGATCACTTTGCCAGCGGACTCGGGAACCAGCGTGGTCAACAGGAAGCGCTTGAACGACAGCGACCACGTGTCGAACATGGGAAAGGCTGAAAACACTGCCAGCATGATCGTCACCAAGGGCACCAGCGCCAGCAGCGTGGTAAAGGTCAGGCTGCTGGCAACCTGCCCCAGCTGATCCTCTCGGAAACGGACGCGGGCCCGGTTGACCAAGCCCGTCCAGTGGAAAAGGTGGCGTTTCATGACTGAGACAACACAGATAAGAGAGCGCCAGGGCTGCAGAAACCAGGCAAATAGCAGAACCGGAGCGATTCGCCGCTAACGGCGCCCACTCTGGCGAGGTCACGCAGCTATGATACCGGCCATGGCGCGCATCCTCGTCCTTTACTACTCGACTCACGGTGGCACCCGGGAACTCGCCCGGTTGATCGCTCGCGGTGTTGGCCAAGTGGCCGGCTGCGAAGCCGTGCTGCGCACCGTCCCAGGAGTCTCTGCAGTCTGCGAAGCGACCGAGCCGGCGGTTCCCGACAGTGGTGCACCCTATGCCAGTCTGGACGACCTGGCCGGTTGCGACGGGCTCGTCCTGGGTTCACCAACGCGCTTTGGTAACATGGCCGCACCCCTGAAATACTTCCTGGATGGCACCGCCGGTTTGTGGGCGCAAGGCGCGCTGGCCGGCAAGCCGGCAGCGGTATTCACGTCGAGCGGCTCGCTGCACGGCGGCAACGAGGCTACCTTGCTGAGCATGATGCTACCGCTGCTGCATCACGGCATGCTGATCGTCGGTTTGCCGTATTCCGAGCGAGCACTCAGTGAAACCTCCGGTGGTGGTACGCCATACGGAGCGTCGCACGTGGGTGGAGGCGCCGGCGACCGCCCGGTCGATACCCACGAGCACGCTCTGGCTGTGGCGCTGGGTCGGCGCGTCGCCGAGATCGCCCGGCGGCTCCATCCATGACGAAGACACTTGCGCAGTCACTCAGCAGTGCTGTCTACATCAGCCTGATCCTGCTCACGGTCGCGTGGGAGGGTTACTGGGCGCCTCTCCGACCAGAAGGCTCGTGGCTGATCCTGAAGGGCCTGCCACTACTTTTACCACTGATGGGCGTGCTGAATGGCCGCATTCGCAGCCTGCAATGGGCATCGCTCGTGAGCTTGCTTTACCTCACCGAAGGATTGGTGCGAGCGTGGTCCGACACCGGCATGCAGGCGATTCTGGCGGGCTGGCAAGCTGGCCTGGTGACAGCGTTCATCATGCTGGTCTGGTACCAGCTGAAACGCGCTCGCAGCTGATATTACGGGCGTAGGTCTCGGTCTGTAGCAGAGCCGCCAATACCCCCACCGCGCAGCACACGGGGATAGCCCAGACGGCATGAGCCAGCGCTTGGCCGAGCGAACTGCCGGCGGTCATCTCGAACTCGACAGCCAAGCCGATCGCCTGCTGGATCGTCGCGCCGCCCAAGAAAGCACCGGTATTGACCACGCCGGTCGCCATACCCGACAGCGCGGGCGGGTTGACCTCTTTGGCGCAAGCCCAGGTCAGGGCAAATGAGGTCGAACTAAAGCCAAGCAGCAACGCAAGTAGAGTGCTCCCCCCGACCGACAGCGGCCAAGCGAGCATCCACGGTAACCACAGCAAGGTGTGTACGGCGGTCCAGATCAGCAGGACCGGCCTGCGGCGACCCAGGCGATCTGACAAACGCCCAATGACCAGCCCGCCCACGGCGCAGGCAACCATCATCAAGCCGGTCTGGTGCGCTGCTTCGGCGCGGGTAAAGCCGTAGACGTCCTGCAGGAACGGCATGCCCCATAAACCGGCGAAACCGAAAATCCCCCCAGCCGCACCGAAATTAATGAAAAACCCCGGCCAGGTTGCCCGGTTGGCCACGACCCGCCGCAAACCCGCACGCCAGTCCTTACCGGCAGCGAGCTCGCTGGGTAGGGGGGCGTGGACAGGTGGCAGGCCAACATGCTCCGGACGGTCGTAGACCGAGCGCCAGATCGCTAGCGCCAGTAGAAAGGTGCTGCCTGCCAGCAGCAGGAACAGCTCTTGCCATCGCATCAAGCCCATTAACAACACCAGCGGGGTGGCCGCCAAGGCAGCCCCGAGGTTGCCCACAAAGATGGTCAGACCAGACAGCGTGGCGAACTGGCGCTCGGGGAACCAGACGGCACTGAACTTGAGCAGTCCGATGAACGGGAACGCAACGCCGAAACCGATCAGGACCCGACCCAGCGCCCCGCTAATGGGACCACTCGCCAATGCCGTCAACAGCGTACCCGCCGCGGCCACCGCCATACCGAAGGCGACCAGACGGCGCGGACCGTAGAGGTCGGCCAGTACGCCTGCCGGTACCTGCATCAGCGTGTAGACCCAGAAGTAGCTGGCCGAGATGGCGCCCAGCACACCGGGACCAGCCGACCAGTCAATCGCCAATGCATCGGCCATAGCGGCCGGCGTGTTGCGATGGAAGAACGCGAGCAGGAACGCCACCACCAGCAAGAGATAGCCGGCCCATCGCAAGCGCACACGTCGAGCAAGCAGCTCAGGTGGGTGATGGTTCGATGAGTCCATTGACAGGGGTCGAGTCTAGCAAGCGGACAACTTCGCGATGCGGCGAGGCGGTGCAGTTCTGTCATTTGACACAGCTTGGTGTTGCGGCGCAACATGCCCGTCCCGCCCGCCGTGTGGAGCCGATGTCCCACGAACGCAAAGCGCTCATGCCGCTCACCCTTGCCGCCCTTGGGGTGGTCTATGGCGATATCGGCACAAGCCCGCTCTACGCCTTCCGCGAGGCACTGGTCGGCGTACATCCCTTATCGCCTACGCCAGACCACGTGTTCGCCATCCTCTCGGCGCTGTTCTGGTCGATGACCTTGATCATCTCGATCAAGTACGTCTGGATGGTGGTCAATTTTGACAACGAAGGGGAAGGCGGCGTCCTTGCGCTGACCGCCCTTGCCCAGCGGCTGACACGCAAGGCCGGTGGACTGTCGGCCGGCGTCGTCATCCTTGGAGTATTCGCTGCTTCGCTATTTTATGGCGACGCCATTATCACGCCAGTGATCTCGGTGCTGTCTGCGGTCGAGGGGCTCAACGTGCTCTCGCCCGACCTGGGCGACTGGGTCATCCCCATCACCATCGGCATTCTGGTTGCCTTGTTCGCGGTACAGCGGCGCGGCACAGCGTTTGTCGGGCGCTTCTTCGGACCAGTCACCACGCTCTGGTTCTTGGTCTTGGGCGGCCTGGGTCTGGTGAGCATCATCCAGACACCCGACATCGTCATGGCACTAGACCCGCGCTATGCGCTGAGCTTTGCCATCAATGAGCCATTGGCTGCGTTCTTCATGCTCAGCGCCGTATTCCTGGTGCTGACTGGTGGCGAGGCGCTCTACACCGACATGGGCCATTTCGGAAAGGTGCCAGTGCGGCTGGCATGGTACGGGCTGGTCTGCCCGGCACTGCTGCTGAACTATTTCGGTCAAGGTGCGCTGGTGCTGCGCGACCCATCGGCAGCAATCAACCCGTTCTATCTTCTGGCCCCAGAGTGGTTCCTGCCGACCTTGATCGGTCTTGCGACTGCTGCCACAGTGATCGCCTCGCAAGCGGTCATCTCCGGAGCATTCTCGGTGACCATGCAGGCGGCGCGGCTGGGTTTCCTGCCTCGGGTGCGCATCCTCCACACCTCCGACACCGAACGCGGACAGGTGTACATCCCCGCGATGAACTGGCTGATGCTGGTTGCGGTGATTGTCCTCGTGATCGAGTTCGAGACTTCGAGCCGGGTCGCCAACGCGTATGGGGTGGCGGTGTGCGGCGCGATGATGATCGACAGCCTGCTGTGCGCCTATGTCGTGACCTACCGCGGTGGCCGCTACCGCTGGCTGATGCTCACCGCGTTGGCAGTGTTCTTCTGTGTCGAGCTGCTATTTATGGCGGGTAACCTGACCAAGTTCCTAGCGGGCGCATGGGTTCCGGTACTGATGGCGCTCACCTTGTTTACCCTGCTCACCACCTGGAAGCGCGGCAGTGCGATGGTTTCAGAACAGCGCCGGCAACTCGATATCCCGATGGATGCATTCCTCTCGGGCCCGGCCCTGGACGTCCCGCGTGTGCCAGGCAACGCTGTCTACCTGTGTGCCGAACTCGACGTGGTTCCCACCGCGCTGTTCCACAACCTGAAGCATTTCAAGGTGATGCACGAGCGCAATGTGTTCCTGCACGTTGAGACCGAAGAAGTGCCTTACGTTGCAGACAGCGAACGCGTGCAGGTGACCGATGTCGGGAAGGGCATGCACATCATTCTGGTGCGCTATGGTTTCCGCGAGCAGCCCGATATCCCAGCAGCGCTGGCTCTGCCGGTGGTACAGCATCTGGATCTACACCCCATGACGACGACCTTCTTCGTCGCACGTTCGCAGGTGGCCGAAGGTCCAGGTGGACTGACCCGCTGGCGTCGCGGCCTGTTTGCCTGGATGACGCGGCAGTCTGAGGGTGCTGCACCGACCTTCCGTCTACCGCCGAATCAGGTTGTCGAGGTCGGAACTCAGGTCATGCTTTGAGGGGCCGCCTGTCCTATTCGAGACCCTGCCGCGCCAGATAGTCGTCGTAACTGCCACGGTGATCGACGATGCCCTCCGGCCGCACCTCCAGCACCCGTGTCGCCAGCGAACTGACGAACTCGCGGTCGTGTGACACGAAGACCAGTGTGCCGGTGAACTTCTCCAGCGCCGTATTGAGCGACTCGATCGACTCCATGTCGAGGTGATTGGTCGGCTCGTCCATCAGCAGCACGTTGGGCCGCTCGAGCATGAGCCGGCCGAACAGCATCCGCCCCTGCTCGCCACCGGAGAGCACCTTGACCGGCTTGGCGAACTCGTCGCCAGAGAACAGCAGACGGCCTAGCGTGCCGCGCGTCAGTGTCTCGATGTCCGCGCCCTCGTAGCCACCGCTGCGGACACAACGGCTGATCCAATCGACCAGGTTGGTGTCGCTATCGAAGTCGGCCGAATGGTCTTGCGCGTAGTAACCCAGCCGAGCCTTCTCCGCCCACTTCACCTTGCCCTTGCCCTGCAACTCTCCGGCCAGCAGACGCAGCAGGGTGGTCTTACCGACACCGTTCTCGCCGACGATGGCGACCCGCTCGCCGGCCTCGATGTGGATCGAGAAATCGCGGATCACCGGCGAGCCGCCTTCGTAGGCGAAAGTGAGCGCTTCCACCTCCAGCGCCAAGCGGTGCAGCTTGTCCTTGTCGTCGTACTCGAAGCGGATGAACGGGTACTGGCGCGAGGACGGCTTCACGTCCTCGACCTTGAGCTTGTCGATCTGCTTCATGCGGCTGGTGGCCTGCCGCGCCTTGGACTTGTGGGCACGGAAGCGGCGAACAAATTCTTCCAGTTCGGCGATGCGGTCCTTGGCCTTGGCGTTGGCCGACATCTGACGCTGGCGGGCCAGGGTCGACGCCTCCATGTAGTCGTCGTAGTTGCCGGGATAGACCTGGATCGTGCCGTAGTCGAGGTCGGCCATGTGGGTGCAGACCTGATTCAGGAAGTGGCGGTCGTGCGAGATGATGACCATGGTCGACTCGCGCTCGTTCAGCACACCCTCGAGCCAGCGGATGGTGTTGATATCGAGGTTGTTGGTCGGCTCGTCGAGCAACAGGATGTCGGGGTTGGCGAACAGCGCCTGGCACAGCAGCACGCGCAACTTCCAGCCCGGCGCCACCCCGCGCATCGGGCCCTGGTGCTGCTCGACCGGGATGCCGACGCCGAGCAGCAACTCGGCCGCACGCGACTCGGCGGTGTAACCGTCGTATTCAGCGAAGCGGCCCTCCAGCTCGGCCGCCTTCATGTAATCCTCTTCGGTCGCCTCCGGGTTGGCGTAGATCGCGTCCTTCTCCTGCATCACCGCCCACATCTCGGCGTGGCCCATCATCACGACATCGAGCACGCGCATGTCCTCGTAGGCGAACTGGTCCTGCCGTAGGTAGGCCATACGCTCGTGCGGGTCGTGGCTGACATTGCCTCCGCTGGGCTCCAACACGCCGCACAGGATCTTCATGAAGGTCGATTTCCCGGCGCCATTGGCGCCGATCAGGCCGTAGCGGTAGCCTTCGCCGAACTTGACGCTGACATTCTCGAACAGCGGCTTGGCGCCGAATTGTTGGGTGATATTGGCTGCGACCAGCATGAGCGTGCTCCGCAATAACGACGCGAGTAACGACGGCAAGACGAATGAAAACGCGGCCACTTGGCCGCGCTTGCATGATACCAGCCGCTCACCACCTGCCGTCAGTGGCGCTCGAAGTCTACGTGTCCGTCGATGATGGTGTAGCGCACTTGCCCAGTGAGCGTCTGGCCCAAGAATGGGGTGTTACGACCCTGACTGAAGAGCGCCTCGCGACGCACTGTCCACTGCGCTCTCGGGTCGAACACGCACAAGTCGGCTGGACCACCCTCAACGATATGGCCGTAGGGCAGGCCCAAAACAGCGGCAGGACGGCTGCTGATGGTTGCCAAGGCCATTGCCAAGGAGACGCCCGCGCGCTCGGCCCAAGCGAGCGTCAGCGGCAACAACAGCTCGATGCCACTGGCCCCGGGCTCGGCCTCGCCGAACGGCACTTCTTTAACTTCGTCGTCAAGCGGTGCGTGATCCGAACACACCGCATCGATCGTGCCGTCGGCAACCGCCGCAGACAGGGCCGCGCGGTCGGCCTCGCTGCGCAAGGGTGGAACCAGACGCAACTGTGCATCGAAACGCGGTAATTCGGCATCGGTCAGGTGCAAGTGATGGGCTGCGACGTCGGCGGTGATGGGCAGACCCTCGTTGCGGGCAGCCCTGAGCAGCTCGACCCCCGCCGCTGAAGACATACGGCACAAGTGAACGCGCGCGCCGGTGAGCCTCACCAACTGGATGATGGTGGCGATCGCTACAGTCTCGGCGACCACCGGCACGCCAACCAGCCCAAGAGCGCCAGCGACCGCCCCCTCATGCGCAATACCGCCGCGTGCCAGACACGAATCCTGGGGCCGCAACCAGACCGGGTGACCAAAAGTCGCCGCATACTGCAGCGCACGCAGCAATACCTGGGTATCAGCCAATGGGGCATCGGCATGGCTGAAAGCGACGCAGCCAGCCTCGGTCAGCTCCGACATCTCGGTAATCGTCTCACCGTGCAGTCCGGTAGTCAGTGCACCCACGGGAAAAACGCGCGGCCCCGGCAGATTGCGAGCGCGGAACTTCAACATCTCAACCAGACCGGGTTCGTCGAGCGGCGGATCGGTGTCGGGAGGGCAGGCCAGCGTGGTCACCCCGCCAGCGGCCGCGGCGTGCATCTCCGATTCGAGTGTGGCACGGTGCTCGAGGCCCGGTTCGCGCAAACGCGCGGCGAGATCGACCAGCCCGGGGCAGATCACCAGGCCAGTCGCCTCGATACGGCGGTTGGCTTGGAAGCCTTGCGGAGCTGACCCGATTGCAGCAACCCGTCCCGCCGCGATATGGATGTCGACGACCCCATCAAAACCGTTGGCCGGGTCGACGACGCGGCCGCCAAGGAGGCTGATCTTCATGACTGCCCTCCGGCCAGCATACTCATCACCGCCATGCGCACGGCAATCCCGAAGGTCACCTGCGGCAGGATGACCGCCTGCGGGCCATCGGCCACTGCCGAATCGATCTCGACACCCCGGTTCATCGGCCCCGGGTGCATGACGATCGCGTCGGGAGCGGCCAGCGCCAGCTTGGCGGCGGTGAGGCCATAGTTCTTGAAGTACTCGCCAGCCGACGGCAGCAACGATCCTTTCATGCGCTCGTTCTGCAGCCGCAACATCATCACCACGTCGACCCCGCGCAGACCTTCGGTCATGTCGTGGAAGACCCGCACGCCAAGCTCTTCGATGCCACTGGGCAGCAGTGTCTTGGGCGCCACCACACGGATCTCGCGCACCCCCAAGGTGCGCAAGGCATGAATCTCGGAGCGGGCCACACGGCTGTGCAGCACATCGCCAACGATCGCCACGCGCAGCGGCGCGAAATCGCCTTTGAAGTGGCGGATGGTGAACATATCCAGCAAGCCCTGCGTGGGATGCGCGTGGCGACCATCGCCGGCATTCACCACTGAAATATGCGAGCGCACATGGCGGGCGATGAAGTGCGCCGCGCCGCTCGCGGCGTGCCGCACCACGAACATGTCGGCGTTCATCGCTTCGAGGTTCTGGACCGTGTCGAGCATGGTCTCGCCCTTGCTCTGGCTGCTCGACTGCACGTTCAGACTGATGACATCGGCCGACAGACGCTTGGCCGCGATCTCGAAGGTTGTGCGGGTGCGTGTCGACGGCTCAAAGAACAGGTTGAAGATGGTCTTGCCGCGCAACAACGGCACCTTCTTCACCTCGCGTTCGCCGATGCTGACAAATGACGCTGCAGTATCGAGGACAGCTAGCAAAGTCTCACGCGGCAGGCCCTGCAATGTGAGCAGATGGCGCAGGCGTCCGTCGCCGTCGATCTGGCCTCCGGCATGATCAAGCATCGCGATAGCCCTCGTGTTGCTGACCTAGTGTCAGACAAAAATGCCCGGCCTCGTCGCGCCCCAAAGCAACATGGGTCTCGGCCGGCAGTTCGCCACGCCAGCCAACGACATCGGCCTGAAAGGGCAGTTCGCGGCCACCGCGATCGATCAACACCGCCAGCCGGATCCGCGCCGGTCGACCGTAGTCGAACAAAGCATTCACAGCGGCCCGCAGTGTGCGGCCGGTATAAAGGACATCATCGATGAGAAGGACATCGGCGCCATCAAGCTCGAAAGGCAGCGCCGATGGTTTAACCTGCGGATGCAGGCCGATGCGGTCGAAATCGTCGCGGTAGAAGGAGATGTCCAGCGCACCAACGGGCTCCGGAGCAACCAGGCGCTCGGCCAACCAGACACCGCCGGTGCGAATGCCAACCACGCGGGTGTTTGCGCTCAAGAGCGGACGCACTTGCCCGGCCCAGGCCTGATAAAGCGGCTCGGCTTCAGGCAGAGTGATGTTCATACCAGGTCTGCAGAATGGCCTGCGCGGCGACTTGGTCGACCACAGCTTTGCGGGCTTGGGCATCGAGGCCACTGCCGGTCAGGTCGATCTCGGCTGCTGCCGATGACCAGCCCTCGTCGACCAGCTCGGCCGGAATGCCGAATCGACCCTCGAGCTGGCGGGCAAAACGCCGACAGCGCTGGTGCAGTGGGTGCGCGTCGTCATCGGGCGCCGGCAGACCTATGACAAGACGTTCCGGATGCCATTCGTCGATCAACTTTCCAATGCGCTCAAACCGGTGCGCGTTGGTGGCGCCAGCAATGGTCTCGAGCGGATGCGTACTCCGCAACGACAGTTCACCCACGGCAACACCGATCCGGCGTTCGCCGAAGTCGAAGGCGATCACCGTTCCCGGCATCAGGCGTGCCCGGCAGCTTCCGACAGCTGGCCAACGCCGACGCCCAAAAGAGCCAGTGCACGATCGACACGCTCGCCATAGGGCGTCTCGAACAGGATCGACGGATCAGCGGGTACAGTCAACCAAGCGTTGTTTGCCATCTCTTCTTCGAGCTGACCGGCAGTCCAACCGGAATAACCCAGACTGACAACGATCTCACTCGGCCCGCCGCCGGCGGCGCAGGCTTCGAGGATGTCGCGTGACGTGGTGAGGGAGATGCCTTCGCGGACTGGCAGACTGGATTGCCAGCGGCCGATCGGGCGATGCAGTACAAATCCCCGATCAGTCTGCACCGGACCGCCGAACAAGACTGGTCGCTGCGCCAGACGGTCGCTGTCTAGATCGATCTGGATCTGCTTGAACAATGCGCCGACTGTCATGTCGATCGGCTTGTTGACAACGATGCCAAGCGCACCGTCGTGATTGTGTTCGCAAATGTAGGTGAGCGCGCCAGCGAAATGCGGATCCGTCATGCCGGGCATGGCGATCAGGAAGTGGTGGGTCAGGTCCAGCGCAGCCATGCGGTCATTGTAGCGCGCCCCTTTCGGCCTGTCGCCGCAGCTTGACAGCCAGCCTTTCCCGCCGCCACAGGGCATAAAAAAGCCGGCGGGGACGCCGCCGGCTCTTCGAGGACAACAACGCTCAAGCGCTACGCCGCCTTGGCTTCGGCAGCCTGATCGGCCGCCGCCTCGTCCGGCTGGTCCAGCAGCGTGACCAGCGCCATCGGCGCATTGTCGCCCTGGCGGAATCCAAACTTCAGAATGCTCAGATAACCACCGTTACGCTTGGCAAAACGCGGGCCCAGTACGTCGAACAACTTGACCACCATCTCGCGATCGCGCAAACGGTTGAAGGCCAACCGACGGTTAGCGACCGTGGGATTCTTGGCCAGCGTGATCATCGGCTCGGCGACACGACGCAGTTCCTTCGCCTTCGGCAGCGTGGTACGAATGGTCTCGTAACGCAGCAAAGCGTTTGTCAGGTTGCGCAGCATGGCCAGGCGGTGGCTGCTTGTGCGATTCAGTTTTCTCAGTCCATGACGGTGGCGCATGGCAGTCTCCTCAGCTGCGCTCGAGACCAGCCGGCGGCCAGTTCTCCAGCTTCATTCCCAGTGTCAGGCCACGTGCGGCCAGCACTTCCTTGATCTCGGTGAGCGACTTGCGGCCTAGGTTCGGAGTCTTCAACAACTCCGCCTCGGTGCGCTGGATCAGATCGCCGATGTAGTAAATGTTTTCGGCCTTCAGGCAATTGGCCGAACGCACGGTCAGTTCGAGGTCGTCGACCGGACGCAGCAGCACAGGGTCAACCTGCGGGGCACGCGCTGGCTCACCCGGAGTCTCGGTGCTCTGCAGGTTGGCGAACGTCGACAGCTGATCCATCAGCACCGACGCCGCCTGGCGCAGGGCATCTTCCGGGTCGACAACTCCGTTGGTCTCGATGTCAATCACCAGCTTGTCGAGATCGGTGCGTTGTTCGACACGAGCAGCTTGCACGTCGTAGCTGACGCGGCGGATCGGCGAGAACGAAGCGTCGAGCACCAAGGTGCCGATCTGACGTGCCTGGATGCTGTCGTTTCGCAGGTTGCCCGGGACATAGCCACGGCCACGCTCGACCTTGATTTCCATGTTCAGCTTGCCACCCGGGTTCAGGTGAGCGATGACATGGTCGGGATTGACCACCTCGACGTCATGACCCAGACCAATGTCGGCCGCGGTGACAACGCCTTCGCCTTCCTTTTTCAACTCGACCAGAACCTCGTTGCGGGTGTTCAGCTTGAACACGACACCTTTCAGATTGAGGAGCAGGTCGACCACGTCCTCTTGCACGCCCTCGATCGTTGAGTATTCGTGCACGACGCCGTCGATGCGGACTTCGGTCGGTGCGTAGCCGGCCATCGACGAGAGCAGGATGCGGCGCAGGGCATTGCCCAGCGTGTGGCCATACCCACGCTCAAACGGCTCCATGACAATGCGCGCATGGGTCGGCGACAGGGTCTCGACGTCGATGATTCGCGGCTTCAGGAATGCTTCACTCTGCATGTGTTGATTGCTCCCGGGTGGCACGCCGCCCGCGTTGGGCGGCATGGGGAATTACTTCGAATACAGTTCGACGACCAAGTTTTCCTTGATGGTCGGCGGCAATTCGGTGCGCTGGGGGGCAGCCTTGTAGGTTCCCTTGAGTCCCTTGACATCGACCTCGACCCACTCCGGAAAGCCCCGCTGCTCTGCCGAGGCAAGCGCCGCTTTGACGCGCAGATGGTCGCGGGCATGCGGTGCCACCTCGACGACATCACCGGACTTGAGCTGGAATGCCGGAATGTTCACGCGACGGCCGTTGACGAGGATGCCGTTGTGGCGAACCACTTGGCGAGCCTCGTTACGCGAGGCACCGAAACCCATGCGGAAGGTGACGGTGTCGAGACGGCTTTCCAGCATCGCCAGCAAAGTTTCGCCGGTGACGCCCTTGCGTCGGTCAGCTTCCTTGTAGGTCTTGCGAAACTGCCGCTCCAGCACACCGTAGATGCGACGGATCTTTTGCTTCTCGCGCAGCTGCGCACCGTAGTCAGACAACTTGATCTGCTTCTGACCATGTTGACCAGGTGCATATGCACGACGCTCGATCGCGCATTTGTCCGAGAAGCACTTGTCACCCTTGAGGAAGAGCTTCTCGCCCTCACGACGGCACTGACGGCATTTGGCGTCCAGATTTCTTGCCATGTTCGACTCCTGTCCTTAGATCCGGCGCTTCTTCGGCGGACGGCACCCGTTGTGCGGGATCGGCGTCACGTCTGAAATGCTGAGGATCTTGAATCCGACGTTATTGAGCGCACGCACCGCCGACTCGCGGCCCGGGCCCGGACCTTTGATGCGTACTTCGAGGTTCTTCACGCCATATTCCTGGGCAGCGCGACCAGCGTTCTCGGCAGCGATCTGCGCGGCGAACGGGGTCGACTTGCGGGAACCCTTGAAACCACCGCCGCCCGAGGTCGCCCACGACAGAGCATTGCCCTGCCGATCGGTGATCGTGACGATGGTGTTGTTGAACGAGGCGTGGATGTGCGCGATGCCTTCCGAGACGCTCTTGCGGACCTTCTTGCGGACGCGGGTGCTTGCCTTGGTTGCCATTGGTTATGCCCTTGATTACTTGGTGGCGCGGATGGCCTTGCGCGGCCCCTTGCGGGTCCGGGCATTGGTACGGGTGCGCTGACCGCGAACGGGCAGCCCCTTGCGATGACGCAGACCGCGGTAGCAACCCAGGTCGGTCAGACGCTTGATGCTCATCGAAACCTCGCGGCGCAAGTCACCTTCAACCGTGAACTTGCCGACCTCGTCGCGCAGACGCTCCATCTCGGCGTCCGACAGATCCTTGATCTTCTTCGAATACTCGACCCCAGCGGCTTCGCAGATCTTGCGAGCGCGGGTACGGCCGATGCCGAAAATGGCGGTCAGGCCGATCTCGGTGTGCTGGTGGTTGGGGATGTTGACCCCTGCGATCCGTGCCATGTCTTGCTACCTCGTGTCAGTGGTCGCCTGGGCTCAGCCCTGGCGTTGCTTGTGACGCGCGTCTGCGCAGATGACGCGGACGATGCCGTTGCGGCGGATGATCTTGCACTTGCGGCAGATCTTCTTGACCGATGCCTGAACTCTCATGGTTCAACCCTCTCTTCAAATCACTTCGCGCGGAAAACGATCCGTGCCCGTGACAGGTCGTATGGCGTCAGCTCGACCGTCACTTTGTCCCCTGGAAGGATGCGGATGTAGTGCATGCGCATCTTCCCCGAAATGTGTCCGAGCACGACGTGCCCGTTCTCCAGCTTGACCTTGAAGGTCGCATTCGGGAGGTTCTCGAGAACCTCCCCCTGCATCTGGATCGAATCTTCCTTGGCCATGGCGATTACCGCGGCAGCAGGGACGACGATCCCTTGAAATTGGCTTTCTTCAACAGGCCCTCGTACTGCTGCGACATCATGTAGGCCTGCACCTGACTCATGAAGTCCATGGTCACGACAACAATGATCAACAGCGAAGTCCCGCCGAAGTAGAACGGCGTGCCGACGGCGACGATCAGGAACTCCGGCAACAGACAGACCAGCGTGATGTACAACGCACCAGCCAGCGTCAAGCGCATGGTCACGCGGTCGATGTACTTGGCGGTCTGGTCACCCGGACGAATTCCCGGGATGAACGCACCACTGCGCTTGAGGTTGTCTGCGGTCTCCTTCGGGTTGAACACCAAGGCGGTGTAGAAGAAGCAGAAAAAGATGATCGCAGCCGCGTACAACGAGACATAGATCGGCTGACCCGGCGACAGTGCGCCAGCAATATCGCGCAGCCAGGTCATCCCTTCACCTTGGCCGAACCAGCCAGAAAGCGTTGCCGGGAACAGAATGATGCTCGAGGCAAAGATCGGTGGGATCACACCCGACATGTTCAGCTTCAGCGGCAAATGGCTGCTCTGGCCGCCATAGACCTTGTTCCCGACCTGTCGCTTGGCGTAATTGACCAAGATCTTGCGTTGCCCGCGCTCGACGAACACCACGAAGTACGTCACCAGCACCACGCCAACGAAGATGGCAATGATCAACGGGATCGAGAACGTTCCGGTGCGGCCCAGCTCCAGCGTGCTTCCCACCGCCGACGGCAAGCCAGCAACGATACCGGCGAAAATGATCATGGAGATGCCGTTGCCCACGCCGCGCTCGGTGATCTGCTCGCCCAGCCACATCAGGAACATGGTGCCGCCGGTGAGCGTGATGATCGTAGTCAAACGAAAGGCGAGGCCGGGGTCGAGAACCAGTCCCGGCTGGGCCTCCAGCGCAATCGACACACCGGTCGCCTGCACCAGTGCCAGCAGCAACGTGCCGTAGCGGGTGTAACGGGTGATCTTGCGGCGACCTGCCTCGCCCTCTTTCTTCAAGGCCGCCAGCTCAGGCGAAATCACCGAAGCGAGCTGCATGATGATCGAGGCCGAGATATACGGCATGATCCCCAGAGCGAGGATGGTGAAACGCTCCAGCGCGCCTCCCGAGAACATGTTGAACATGCCGAGGATGCCGCCGGCTTGGCTGCGGAACAGCTGCTCTAACACCGCCGGGTCGATACCCGGAACTGGAATGTGCGCGCCGATCCGGTAGACGATCAACGCGCCCAGCACGAACAGCAGGCGGCGACGCAAGTCGCCCATCCTGCCGAACATACCCAGACTGCTGGTCGCCGGAGTCGCCAATTCGAGCTCCTTACGCCTCGACGACGCTGCCGCCGGCAGCTTCGATGGCGGCGCGCGCACCCTTGCTGACCCGAACGCCGGTCACGGTGAGCTTGCGGTCGATCGAACCGGAGAGGATCACCTTGGCAGCGGTGCAGAGCTGGTCGACCACCCCGGCCCGCTTCAGCGCCAGCAGATCGACCGTGTCACCGTCGACATAGGAGAGTTCCGCTAGGCGCACCTCGGCAGTGAGCCCAGCGTTCAGTGACTTGAAGCCGCGCTTCGGCAGACGGCGCTGCAGCGGCATCTGGCCGCCCTCAAAACCGACCTTGTGAAACCCCCCGGCGCGCGACTTTTGACCCTTGTGACCGCGACCGGCGGTCTTGCCCAGTCCGGACCCGATACCGCGGCCAACGCGGCGGCGCGCCTTTTTCGAACCCTCTGCGGGTTGGATGGTGTTCAGTTCCATGTCAGGCCTCGCACTTGAGCAGGAACGAGGCGCAGTTGATCATGCCGCGGTTGGCAGGTGTGTCTGCGACCTCGACGGTCTGGTTAAGGCGACGCAGGCCGAGGCCAGCGACGCTTGCACGGTGGTTGTGCTTGGTACCGATCGGGCTCTTGACCAGCGTCACCTTGATGGTGCCGGCGGCAGCAGCGGAATTCTTGGTTGCCATGGCTTACCCCAGGATCTCGTCGACCGACTTGCCACGCTTGGCGGCAACCTCGGAGGGCGTGTAAACGTGGCGCAGGCCGTTGATGGTCGCGCGCACGACGTTGTACGGATTGGTCGAACCGAAGCACTTGGCGAGCACATTGCGAACGCCCATCACTTCGAAAACGGCACGCATCGGACCACCGGCGATGATGCCGGTCCCCTCGGACGCCGGCTGGATCAGCACGGTCGAGGCACCATGGCGACCAATCACCGTGTGGTGGAAAGTGCCATCCTTCAGCGGGATCTTGGCCAGGGTACGACGTGCTTCATCGAGCGACTTCTGCATCGCTGACGGCACTTCGCGCGCCTTGCCCTTGCCCATGCCGATACCGCCCTCGCCGTCACCGACCACGGTCAGCGCTGCGAAACCGAGGATCCGACCACCCTTGACGACTTTGGTCACGCGGTTGATCGCGATCATCTTCTCGCGCAGGCCGTCGCCCTTGTCTTCGGTGTGTTGCTGATTTCTGCTAGCCATGACAGCCCCGCTCAGAACTTGAGTCCGCCTTCACGCGCGGCTTCCGCCAGCGCCTTCACGCGACCATGAAATTTGAAACCGCTGCGATCGAATGCGACTTCTTCGATTCCCAGCGCCTTGGCCTTCTCGGCGATCTTCTTGCCGATCAGTTGTGCCGCGCCGACGGTGCCACCGTTCGGCGCCACAGCGCGCATGTCCTTGTCCAACGTCGAGGCACTCGCCAGCACGCGAGCGCCATCGGCGTCGATGATCTGCGCGTAGATGTGCTGGTTCGAACGGTTGACCGACAGCCGCGTCGCACGCAGCCCACGGATACGCAGGCGGGTACTCCGGGCGCGGCGCTGACGGTTCTGCTTCTTGTCCATGTCCTCGACCCCTTATTTCTTCTTGGTCTCTTTGATGACCACCACCTCGTCGGAGTACCGCACACCCTTGCCCTTGTATGGCTCCGGCGGACGGTAACCGCGAATCTCGGCAGCGACCTGACCCAGCTTCTGCTTGTCGATACTCTTCAGCACGATCTCGGTCTGCGACGGGGTCTCGACCTTCACGCCTTCCGGCATCTTGTGTTCAACCGGGTGCGAGAAACCAAGCGACAAATTGACCTTGTCACCTTGAGCCTGCGCGCGATACCCCACGCCGACCAGGTTCAGCTTGCGCTCGAACCCCTTGCTGACGCCTTGCACCATGTTCGACACCAAAGCCCGCAGCGTGCCGCTCATGGCACGGGCGCGGATGCTGTCTTCGACGGTCCGGACCTGCAGCACCGAGTCGTTGCGCTCGACTGCAACGTATTCAGGGTGCGACTGCGACAACTGCCCCAACGGACCCTTGACGATGATGCTGCCCGCGGCGATCTGGACTTCAACCCCGCTGGGAACCGCGACCGGAGATTTACCGATACGTGACATGGCTCCCCCTTACGCGACGAGACACAGAACTTCGCCGCCGACGCCGAGGCTGCGAGCCTTGCGATCGGTGACGACGCCCTTGGGCGTGGAAACGATGGCGATGCCCAAACCGTTCATCACCTTCGGGATGTCCCGGCTCTGACGATAGATACGCAGACCCGGGCGGCTGACACGCTCGATACGGTCGATGACCGGTCGGCCGACATAGTACTTAAGCGCGATACGGAGGGTCGGCTTGCCGGCCTCGTCACGCACCGCAAAATCTTCAATGTAGCCCTCATCCTTCAGGACCTGGGCGATGGCCACCTTCAACTTCGAGGCGGGCATTTCCACGGCTGCCTTTTCCGCCGACTGACCATTGCGGATGCGGGTCAGCATATCGGCGATCGGATCACTCATGCTCATGTCTTCTGCCCCCTTACCAGCTGGCCTTGACCAGGCCCGGCACACCGCCTTGCATGGCGATTTCGCGCAGCTTGCCGCGGCCGAGTCCGAACTTGCGATAGACGCCGCGCGGCCGACCAGTCAGCTGGCAGCGGTTGCGCAGACGCGCCGGACTGCTGTCGCGCGGCAGGCGCTGCAGCTTGAGGCGCGCTTCAAACCGCTCCTCTTCCGACTTCGACTGGTCATTAATGATGGATTCGAGCGCGGCGCGCTTGGCGGCGAAACGCTCGACGGTCTTGCGACGCTTGAGTTCGCGGTTGATCAGGGCCAACTTTGCCATTGCGTGCCTCAGTTCTTGAACGGGAAGCGGAACGCCGCGAGCAGTGCCCGCGCTTCGTCGTCGGTCTTCGCCGTGGTAGTGATGGTGATGTTCATCCCGCGCAGGGCATCGACCTTGTCGTACTCGATCTCGGGGAAGATGATCTGTTCGCGGACACCCATGTTGTAGTTACCACGACCATCGAACCCCTTGCCCGAGACACCGCGGAAGTCGCGCACACGCGGCAGGGCCACGGTGATCAGGCGGTCGAGGAACTCAAACATGCGCTTCTTGCGCAGAGTCACCTTGCAACCGACCGGGTAGCCCTCACGAATCTTGAATCCAGCGATCGACTTGCGAGCCAGCGTGACAACCGGCTTCTGACCGGCGATTTTCTCCATGTCGCCAACCGCATGTTCCATCACCTTCTTGTCGGCCACCGCCTCGCCCACACCCATGTTCAGCGTGATCTTTTCGATGCGGGGGACCTCCATCACCGACTTGTAGCCGAACTGGGCCATCAGCGACTTGACCACTTCGTTACGGTATTGCTCTTCAAAACGTGCCATGTCGTCTGCCCCTTAACCGGTGATGGTCTCGCCGGTGGACTTGTAGAAGCGCACCCGGCTGCCATCCTCAAGCACGCGCACTCCAACCCGATCGGCTTTTCCGGTGGCCGGATTGAAGATGCCGATGTTCGACACCTGGATCGGCGCCTCTTGGCTGACGATGCCGCCAGTCTCACCCTTCATGGGGTTCGGCTTGACATGCTTCTTCACCAGATTGACGCCCTGCACCAGCACGCGTTGCTCGTCGAGCACGCGGACCACCGAGCCACGTCGGCCCTTATCTCGGCCGGTACGGACAATGACCTCATCTCCGCGACGGATCTTTCTCATAGCGACCTCAGATGACCTCGGGGGCCAGCGACACGATCTTCATGAAGCGCTCGGTACGCAACTCGCGCGTCACCGGGCCGAAGATGCGGGTGCCGATGGGCTCCAGCTTGTTGTTGAGCAGGACGGCGGCGTTTCCGTCGAACTTGATGAGCGAACCGTCCGGGCGACGCACGCCCTTGGCGGTACGCACCACCACGGCGTTGTAGACATCGCCCTTCTTCACACGGCCACGCGGGGCAGCCTCTTTGATGCTCACCTTGATGATGTCACCCACCGATGCGTAGCGGCGCTTGGAGCCGCCGAGCACCTTGATACACATCACCGAGCGGGCGCCGGTGTTGTCGGCTACATCGAGCCGGGATTGCATTTGAATCATGTCTCACTCCAACTTAGCGCCCACAGAGCGCCAGTCTTGGACCCCGTCGGGGTATTCCCCACCGCGCCAGCGTTATTCCGGTCGCCGCGGGACTGAAGCCGGTCTGAGGGACCCGGCAAAACAAACGAAGCCCGAGAGTCTAGCGCGACCCTGGGCTTCTTTGCAAGCAGTTGGATCAGCTGATGGCGCGCTCGACGACGCGCGTCACACGCCACGACTTGTTACGCGAGATCGGACGGCACTCCTCGATCTGCACCAGATCACCGGTGTGGCAGTCGTTAGCCTCGTCGTGCGCCGCGTACTTCTTCGAACGCGTCACCACCTTACCGTAGATCGGGTGCTTGACCCGACGTTCGACGAGGACGGTCACGGTTTTGTCCATCTTGTCGCTGACGACGCGACCGGTCTCGGTACGCCGGAGGGAAGTGTTCTCACTCATGCCTTGGCCTTTTCACGCAATAGGGTGCGTACACGCGCGATATCGCGACGCACCTGTTTGAGCTGGCTGGTGTCGGTCAGCTGCTGAGTCGCCTGCTGCATGCGCGCCGAAAATTGGGCCTTCAACAGCTCCAGCAGCTCAGTGTTCAGCTCCTCGACCGACTTGTTGCGAAGTTCGCTCGCCTTCATGGTTAGCTCCCGATAGAACGGAGAACGAAAGTGGTCGCGATCGGCAACTTGGCAGAAGCCAGGCGGAACGCCTCGCGCGCCAAGGCTTCCGGCACACCATCCATCTCGTACAGCACCTTGCCGGGCTGGATCTCGGCGACCCAGTACTCGGGACTGCCCTTGCCCCCACCCATCCGGACTTCAGCCGGCTTCTTCGAGATCGGCTTGTCCGGGAAGATGCGGATCCAGATGCGGCCACCGCGTTTGATGTGCCGAGTCATGGCACGACGCGCAGCCTCGATCTGGCGGGCTGTGATTCGGCCGCGGGCGACAGCCTTAAGACCGAAGTCTCCAAAGCTGACCTTGTTGCCACGGGTCGCGATACCAGTGTTGCGGCCCTTCTGGACCTTCCGGTACTTGGTTCTAGACGGCTGCAGCATTCTTCGCTCCCGCCTTTCTCACTCGTTTCTCAGCTTCGGGCGTGACGGCCGGGGCTTCACCCTGGCCAAGCACTTCGCCCTTGTAGATCCACACCTTGATACCGATGATCCCGTAGGTCGTCAGCGCCTCAGACGTGGCGTAGTCGATGTTGGCACGCAGGGTATGCAGAGGCACGCGGCCTTCGCGATACCACTCGGTGCGAGCGATCTCAGCGCCGTTCAGACGGCCGGCGCTCATGATCTTGATGCCCTGGGCGCCCAGACGCATGGCGTTCTGGATCGCCCGACGCATGGCACGACGAAACATGATCCGCTTCTCGAGTTGCTGGGCGATGTTGTCGGCAACCAGCTGAGCATCGGTCTCGGGCTTGCGCACTTCCTCGATGTTGACGTGCACTGGCACACCCATCATCTTCTGGAGCGAAGCCTTTAGCGCCTCGATGTCCTCACCCTTCTTGCCGATGACGACACCCGGGCGACCACTGTAGATGGTGATGCGCGCGTTCTTCGCCGGGCGTTCAATGACGATTCGACTCACCGCCGCACCACGCAATTTCTTCTTCAAAAAGCCGCGGACCTTGACGTCTTCGTTGAGCAGGGTCGGGAACGCCTTGCTGTTGGCATACCAGCGGCTGTCCCAGTCACGCGTCACACTCAGGCGAAAGCCGCGGGGGCTGATCTTCTGTCCCATATCCGCTCCTTAATCGCCGACCGTCAACGTGATGTGGCACGTCGGCTTCATGATCCGGTCGCCCCGGCCCTTGGCGCGCGCAGTGAAGCGACGCATGAAGGTCCCGCGATCGATGTAGATAGTCTTGACCTTCAACGTGTCGATATCGGCACCATCGTTGTGCTCGGCGTTGGCGATCGCCGACTCGAGCACTTTTTTGATGATCTCCGCGCCACGTTTGGGGCTGAAGGTGAGGATGTTGAGCGCACGGTCGACCGGAAGACCGCGGATCTGATCCGCGACCAGTCGGCCTTTTTGCGCCGAGAGGCGCACGCCGCGCAGGACTGCTGTCGTTTGCATGGTCATGTCCCCTTACTTCTTCGCCTTCTTGTCCGCCGAGTGACCCTTGAACGTGCGGGTCAGGGCGAACTCGCCAAGCTTGTGACCAACCATGTTCTCGTTGACGAACACGGGCACATGCTGACGACCGTTATGAACAGCGATGGTCAGGCCGACGAAGTCGGGCAGCACCGTCGAACGACGCGACCAGGTCTTGATCGGACGCTTGTCGTTGGTATTGCGGGCAGTCTCGGCTTTCTTCACCAGGTGGTGGTCGCAGAACGGGCCCTTCTTGATGGAACGTGCCATGGCTTATCCCTTCGTGGCGTGACGGCGACGAACGATCATGCTGCTCGTGCGCTTGTTGCGACGGGTGCGGTAACCCTTGGTCGGCTGCCCCCACGGGCTGACCGGATGCGGGTTACCCTGACCGGCCTTGCCTTCACCACCACCGTGCGGGTGATCGACCGCGTTCATCGCGGCGCCACGCACGGTCGGACGGATCCCCCGCCAACGCTGAGCGCCGGCCTTGCCGATCGAACGCAGCGCATGCTCTTCGTTGCCGACCTCGCCGATGGTGGCTCGGCAATCAACGTGAACCTTACGGATCTCACCGGACCGCAGACGCAGCTGCGCATAAGTGCCCTCACGCGCCAGCAGTTGCACCGAGGTGCCCGCCGAACGTGCGAGTTGGGCACCCTTGCCGGGTAGCATCTCAACGCAATGGATGGTCGAGCCGACCGGGATATTGCGCAGCGGCAGTGTGTTGCCCGGCTTGATGGGCGCTTCCGAACCGTTGACGATCTGGCTGTCGACGGACACACCGCGCGGCGCCAAGATGTAACGGCGCTCGCCATCCGCGTAGCACAGCAGTGCCAGGTGGGCGCTTCGGTTGGGATCGTATTCCAGTCGCTCAACACGCGCCGGGATACCGTCCTTGTCGTTGCGTTTGAAATCGACCACACGGTAGTGCTTCTTGTGGCCGCCGCCCATGTGACGCGTGGTGATGTGGCCGTTGTTGTTACGACCCGCAGTGCGGTTTTTACGCTCGGTGAGCGCAGCGACCGGCTTGCCCTTGTGCAGATTGGCGTTGACCACCTTCACCACCGCGCGGCGGCCGGCCGAGGTCGGTTTGACTTTGACGAGTGCCATGACTTACGCCCCCACCGTGAAATCGATGTCCTGGCCGGCCTTGATACCGACATAGGCCTTGCGAACATCGCTGCGGCGGCCGGTGAACCGACCAAAACGTTTTTGTTTGCCCTTGACGTTGATGACACTCACGGTCTCAACCTCGACCTTGAACAGCGCCTCGACCGCAGCCTTGATTTCCGGCTTGGTCGCATCAGAGGCAACACGAAACACCACCTGGTTGTTGCGCTCGGCAACGAAGGTGCTCTTCTCCGAGATGTGCGGCGCAAGCAGCACTTGATAGATACGTTCCTGGCTTATCGTGCTCATGCCCACATCTCCTCGATCTTGGCCACTGCAGCCTTGGTCATCAGGACCTTGCGCGAACCGACCAGACTGACCGGATCGGCGTGGCTGACCGGCACCACATACACATGCGGCAGGTTGCGACACGAGAGGTAGAGGTTCTCGCTCACCTCGTCGGTGATGATCAACACCTCCTTCAGACCCATCGAGTCAAGGCGTTGCGCCAACAGCTTGGTCTTCGGCGCCTCGATGTCGAAGGACTCGATGACGCTCAAACGCTCTTCACGGGCCAGCTGCGAGAGGATCGTCGCCATACCGGCGCGATACATTTTGCGGTTGACCTTCTGCGTGAAATTCTCGTCCGGCAAGTTCGGGAAGATCTTGCCGCCGCCCCGCCAGATCGGGCTCGATGCCATACCCGCACGCGCACGACCGGTCCCCTTCTGCTTCCACGGCTTGCGTGTCGACTTGGCGATCTCGCTGCGACCCTTCTGAGCTCGCGTGCCTTGACGGGCATTGGCGAGAAAAGCCGTCACGAGCTGATGGACCAGCGATTCATTGTAGTCGCGGGCGAACAGCTCATCGGAGGCCTTCAGACCCCCCTTGACAGGCTTGCCACTGTCGTTGATCAGTGCGAGCTCCATCAGACACCCCCCTTCACGGCTGGGCGGACGACAACGTCTGAACCCTTTGAACCAGGAACAGCGCCTTTGACGAGCAGCAGACCACGCTCGGCATCGACACGGACCACCTCGAGGTTCAGTGTGGTTCGCTTGGCAGCACCGTAGTGACCCGCCATGCGCTTACCGGGAAAGACGCGGCCTGGATCTTGAGCCTGGCCGATCGAGCCCGGCGAGTTGTGCGAGATCGAGTTGCCGTGGCTGGCCCGGTTCGAGCTGAAGTTGTGGCGCTTGATCGGACCACTGAAACCCTTGCCCTGGCTAGTGCCAGTGACATCGACTTTCTGACCCACAGCAAAGATGTCCACGCCGATCACTTTGCCGGGCGTGAGATCCGCCAGCGCGGCGCCATCGATACGAAATTCGCGCATACCGCGACCGGCCTCGACGCCGGCTTTGGCGTACTGGCCGGCGACCGGCTTGCTGACGCGACTGGCACGGCGTTCACCGAATGCCAGTTGGACGGCGGTGTAACCATCCAGTTCGTCAGTGCGGGTGCGGACCACCCGGTTGTTCGACAAGTCGAGCACGGTCACCGGGATCGACGCACCATCGTCGCCGAACACACGGGTCATGCCGACCTTGCGGCCTACAAGACCTAGACTCATGTTTGTAACCCCTTGTACGGGTGCCGGTTACGATTGACCGGCGGTTTTCAGGAACTGCGAGACTTCGAAACGCCCTACTGCAACTTGATCTCGACGTCGACACCAGCGGGTAAGTCGAGCTTCATCAACAGGTCGACGGTCTTGTCCGTCGGGTTGACGATGTCCATCAGGCGCTGGTGGGTACGGATCTCGAACTGGTCGCGCGACGTCTTGTTGACATGGGGCGAACGCAGAACGTCGAACCGCTCAATCCGCGTAGGCAGTGGGACCGGGCCTTTCACAACGGCGCCAGAGCGCTTGGCAGTATCAACAATCTCGAGGGCCGACTGGTCGATCAGGCGATAGTCGAACGCCTTGAGGCGGATACGGATCTTTTGTCCTTGCATTTGAGCGATTCCTTAAAGAGCGAAAAACGAAAAGCCCGCGATTGTAGCGGGCCTTTCGATATTTGTAACTGACTTACTCGATGATCTTGGCGACGACGCCGGCGCCGACGGTGCGGCCGCCTTCGCGGATGGCGAAGCGCAGACCCTCTTCCATCGCGATCGGCGCGATCAGCGCAGCCGTGATCGACACGTTGT
>Ga0169931_10000384_pt1 | contig 72075 bp, 83 predicted proteins | sample Kivu_15m_20L_FD_129675 | JGI IMG/M metagenome (GOLD analysis project Ga0169931, IMG submission 129675) | Freshwater microbial communities from Lake Kivu, Western Province, Rwanda to study Microbial Dark Matter (Phase II) - Kivu_15m_20L... | ecosystem: Environmental > Aquatic > Freshwater > Lake... | reverse complement strand
AAAAATATGCCGATGGGATGAATGATGAGGCTCTAAGCCTTGCAACAAAGGCGTACCTTGACAACTATGAGTTCCTAGAGTCACCTATATCCGCACACGATGACGACCTGATGACGGAAATCGAGATAATGATGCGGGAAGAACTCCGCAACATGATAAAAGGAGGCACTACCTCATCCGCCGTTAACATGCAGATAGACTCTATTCTGGAAAGACTGGATGACGCAGAAGAACTGGTTTTGGGCCCAGCCCACGAAGATGATCACAACGAGGCAGAGCATGCATACGATGATCTCTCGCCACTACAACAAGTGGAGGCAGGAGTTGAACCCGAAGACGTGGCATGTGATACTGGAATGGAACTAGTATTCAAGTCTGCCACCGGCTCACCCGCATGCGTTAAACCTGCAACTGCAGAAAGACTAGTACAGATTGGCTGGGCAACCAGACAATAACAAACCTATTTTTTACTTTTTCAGGGATTCGCCCTTGCACAGTACCTTGCCTGTTACTCTGCTCTGGAAGTTGGGGCAAACAAAGCACTGTATGAACTGGACGTTTCCTTTCAGAACGGGGCAATCAACAAACTCTGACTTCATGCGCTTGAGCATCTTTGGGCTAACGCCTTTGAGCTTTATCTTTCCCTTGTCGTCCATCATTCCGGAGGCTTTTAGCTCGTCTTTGACATCCTCGGGAAGTCTTTGCTGCTTTTCTGCAGCTTTTACCTCTACCTCATACTTGTGCTCAAGCTCGTCCATGCTGTGGAGTCTCTTGTCCCGTGATTTAATACTAGCGTTGGGCGATCTGAAAACAAAATTCAACTTTTATATTGATAGCCAATTTCCCAAAAAATGAAAACAGTTGCTTGCAATTTTCGATGTGGAGGGCGTACTTTTTGATGCGGAATACCTTCCGATTCTTGCAGAGAAGGTAAATAAGGATAAAGAAATCTGGGAGATAACAAGAAAAGGCATCCAGGGGCTCATAAACTGGGAGGATGGCCTGCGAACACGCGTGGATGCGCTAAGGGGCCTAAGTTATGAGACCTGCAAGGCAGTGGCCGACGATCTTCCGATAATGACCGGTGCAAAGGAGACGTGCCGCGTCCTCAAGGCGGCAGGCTGGAAGATACTTGCAGTGTCTGGCGGCTTTACAATAATGACTGACAGGCTGAAGGAAGATTTGGGGCTTGACCATGTTTATTCCAACGAGCTGATATTCAAGGACGGCAAGCTGGACGGGGTTAAAATTAACGTCACATCCGATAAGGCAAAGTCGGCCCGAGCCAAAATATCGGAATGGAATGAGCAAAAAGAAAACATAGTCGTGACAGTGGATGGCGCAAATGATGTGACGTTGTTTGACATTTGCGGGCTAGGGGTAGCATTTAGGGCCCAGGATATAGTAAAGGATAGGGCAACCGCTGTAATCGAGGAGAAAAACCTCACACACCTAATCGATCTGATCAACAAGCACTACAATCTGAACCTGCAGCAGCAGACCGTGGCGTAGGCAACCGCATACAAAGCATCGTGCCATTCCTATTGCTCGAACGTGTCGAACGTGTCCGGCTTGAACCCCTTTCGGCGCTCCTGAATGTACCTGTCTAGCTTTTCAAGCTGGATGCAAATCGGTGAGTTGCTTTTCTGCAGTCCGTAAATCTCTCCGTGGACCTTTTTGAGTTGCTCGTAGTTGAGTCTTACGTGCATCATGTATTGGTATGGAGACGCGATGATGTAAAATTGATCAAAATTAATCCGTTCAATTCGGTCAAACGGCGCTCAGCTCAAAAACATGCTCAGACGTTTAAATGAATTCGGACGCTTAAGCAAATAAATTGACTTGATACAAACCAAGCTCGTAATGTCGTTGGAAGTTATTCCAGTCATGGTGAAAAAAGAATTCAAAAAGGGCGACGATCTGGCAGGCGCGTTCCTCTCAAACTTCAAGGGGGTCCAAGACGGCGACATAATCGTCATTGCGCAAAAGGCAGTCTCAAAACAAGAGGGACGAGTAATAGAATTATCCCAAGTAATACCGTCGCTTCTCGCAGTGGGCATAGCAGCAGAATACAAAAAAGATGCAAAACTGGTAGAAGCAATACTTTCTGAGGCAAAAAGAATTGTCAGGATGGACGGCGGGGTGATGATCACGGAGACAAAGCATGGCTTTGTGTGTGCAAACTCGGGAGTTGATGAGAGCAACATCCCCGCAGGCTTTGCGTCGCTGCTTCCAGAGGATCCGGACAGATCCGCACAAGAATTCAGAAGCAAAGTGCTGGAAAAGACGGGAAAAAACATCGCAGTCCTGGTGTCAGATACGTTTGGGCGGCCATTCAGGGAGGGGCAGACAAACCACGCCATCGGAATCTCGGGAATGCTGCCGGTTCGTGATTATGCCGGCACAAAGGATGTTTTTGCACGGGTGTTGAGGGTCACGGCAATAGCTCAGGCAGATGAGTTGTGTAGCTCAGCAGAACTTGTGATGAAAAAGGCTGCTAACTGCCCATTCGCGGTTGTGCGCAACTTTGAGTTTGAGCATGCGGACGGAAAGATCAACTCCATCTTACGATCAAAGGACACTGACCTTTTCAGATAGTTTTTACAAAAAGATTATAATCAAAGCCAAAAGACTGCATTTGATTTGGATTATACGAAAGCCGAGCTTCACTGCCACAACTCGTTTTCAAACTTCCATGTGGGGAGCAAGGAGCCGCCGTTTGACTGCGACATTTCGATTTCGGACCAGCTGGAGCGCGCAAGGTGCCTCGGACTTGGTGCCATGTTCGTGACAAATCACAACACACTCAACGGATATTCACAGATTCTAGAATACAAAAGCAACCATGAAAAGTATCGAGACATTCAGGTGTATCCTGCAGAGGAGATCAGCACCGACACCGGGGCGCACGTCATAGCGTATGGACTAGTTGAGGAGATTGAACCGGGGCTTTCCTTTGAGGAGGTTTTGGATAAGATAAAGCGTCAGGATGCAATCTCATGCGCGCCCCACCCATTTAGCTTACTTGATGCGCTACGCGAAAAGGCACAATTCTGCGACCTGGTGGAGGTCTTCAACAGCAATAACGTCGATGTCATTTCCAACGCAAGGGCGTCAAAACTTTCCATTGAGAACAACAAGGTGGGCGTTGCGGGGAGTGATTCGCACGTCCTGTCAACTCTTGGAAGGTGCGTAAACGTCATAGAATGCGAAAACCGCCTTGATGATGTGCTCTACTCGATGAGGCATGGGATGGTATCGATACAGCAAACCGGATACGCGAAAGAAAAGGAGACCTTGGATCACATCAAGTACAAGATAAACAACTCCAAAGACTACCTTGCTGAGTACATCCGCGAACATTATCCCAACTCGCAATGGATGCTGTCGCTTCTCTTGAAGATGTACGACATGAACCAGAACAGCTACATGTGGTCGCTCGTGTACAAGCTTGCCGTTTATCTTATGAAGCGCGTATCGAATAAAATCAACGTGCAGGGCTACGATCCGTCAAATCTTGCGGACCGAAACCTCTCAAAGATGCTGAAAATGGCAATCTGAATACGTGTGGAACACAAGTGATCAGCGTTTTTGCGGCGCTTGCATTAAGCCGAGCTAACCAATCCGCGGTTTAGCTGATACTAAAGTTGAATAGATTTTAATATACAAATGAAGGTGTGAGAAATATCTATGAGCGCAAGCATAAAGAAACTGGACGCACGCGGATTGTTCTGCCCGGAACCTGTGTTTAGAACAAAGATAGAAATCGAGAGAATGCAGGTGGGCGAGGTGCTTACCGTTCTTGCAGATGATCCGAATGCAGAAGATGACATATCTCGCTGGGTGCAGCGAAACGGCCATGAGCTTTTGGATCTTCAAAAAAGAGACAGCGAGCTGGAATTTTCGATTAAAAAGGTGAAGTGAGCTTGGCAACCAAAGTGCTCACCGATGAACAGGTCCTAAAGAGAATCGGCAACACACCGTTGGTGAAATTAGAGTCACTGTCAAATGAAAAGACCACGTACTTTGCAAAACTAGAAGGCCACAACCCGTTTGGTTCTGTGAAGGACAGGGCAGCTTACTGGATGATAAAGGATGGGGAAGAAAAGGGCAGACTAAAGCGCGGCGAGACCATAATAATAGAGCCGACCTCGGGAAACACCGGAATCGCACTTGCGGGAATAGCAAACCTTCTTGGATATACAGTGGAGATTGTAATTCCGGAAAAGGCAAGCGAGGAGACAAAAAAGATAATCGCATCACTTGGCGCCAAACTATATGAGACGAGCGACGATCTCTGTCCAAAGGTGGGCGCCGGCACGGACCAGAGCATAGCGCTTGCAACATCGATTGCGGCTACCCGGCCTGACAAGTATTTCTCGCCAAACCAGTACTCGAACGAGGCGAATTTCCTTGGCCACTACAAGGGAACCGGCCCTGAGATCTGGGCGCAGACAGAGGGCAAAATAACACACTTTTTCACAGGGGTTGGAACCGGGGGCACAATTACTGGCATCTCAACATACCTTAAGGAGCAAAATCCCGATGTCAAGACCATAGCTGTGCAGCCGCAGCAGAACCACCTGATTCAGGGCTTGCGTAACTTTGAGGAATCCGCCAAGCCGGATCTATTCCTTAGGAGGGAAAATGTAGTTGACGACTGGATTACAATAACGAACGAGCAGGCCTTTGATGCGGTAAGGGAGGTATTCCAAAAGGAAAAGATGCTGGTCAGCCCCTCATCTGCCGCAATATATGCTGCAATGAAAAGGTACAAGGTGGATCAGGGGTGCGTCGTTGGAATCTTTGCGGACGACGGACGCAAGTTCAAAAGCCTCTATGCCAAACAAAACATATTCTCAGAGGAAGACTTTGATAATGCACTAAAAGAGGCAAAACACGTATCTCAGATAGTGTACCTCTGATATCAGGCCTGTATCTTACTTATCATCGTGTTCAGCGAAAACGGCTTTTCAAGAACCTCTATGTTGTCCGGAATTGTGCCCGGGGTCTTTAGGAGCGAGTCTATGTCGTACGCTGAGGCAAAGATGATTCGCTGGTTGGGTCTTTTGTCTAGGATCTCCTTTGCTACCTCGACTCCGCTTTTTTTTGGCATGTTGTTGTCTAGGAGAACCACATCAAACGGGTTCTCCAAGGTCTCAAATTCTTTCTTTCCTAGTTCCTCGGCATATTTTTGAAGGCATTCCTGGCCATCTTTTGTCACTGTTACACTGTGGCCGCTCTTTTCAAGCACGCGAAGGTACTGGGTGGCCGTAAACACATTGTCTTCTGCAACCAGTATCTTCAGTGCCATCAAGTCTTCAATCTTTTCTTTGAATAATTTAACACAAGTTTGTTCAAACCACGCAAACATGCTAGTTCGTGAGCGGTCTGACGGCGTTTTTTATCAGCGGCAGTGAGAACTCGAACGTTGCGCCCCCGTCTTTGTTGTTTTTTGCACCGATCCTGCCCCCGTGGGCCTCAATTATGCCCTTGCACAAGAACAACCCAAGGCCGTTCCCAGCCTTGTTCTCAAGATCGTGGCCCTTTGTCACAAATTTGCCAAATATCTTCGGCACTATCTCCTCTGGTATGCCAAGTCCTGTGTCGCTCACGGATACGGACACGCTTTCTGAATTCCGGTCCACGCTTGTTTTTATCCTGATGGTGCCGCTTTCTGTGAACTTGATGGCGTTGCCAACAAGGTTGCGAAGTACCTGCTCTATTCTGAGCCTGTCGGCTTCCACCTCTACATCCTCGCCAAGCTCCTCGACTATGCAGACGTTTCTGTCAAGCCCCGTACGCATGATCCCGATAACTTCGGTTATGATTTCATTTATGGGGAGCCTTTCTTGGTACAGGGTCAGGCGGTTGCTCTCGATTCTTGTGACATCTAGTACGTCGTTTGCGAGATCTTGGAGCTTTTTTGCCAGGGTTGTGACCCCATCCCATGCCTCCTTCTGATCAATGTCGCCTGACCGCGCGAGCTCGGCAAATCCAAAGATTGGCTGAATCGGGCTCTTCAACTCGTGCGATGCTATGCTGATGAACTCGTTTTTCATGTTGTCAAGCTCTTGGAGCTTTTTGTTTGCCTGCTTTAATTCGTTGGTCTTTTCATCTATCTCTTTTTTCAGATCGCTGTTTATCTGGCCTATGAAGTGGCGCATGAAAAGGGCGATTATGCCGACCACTACGATGATGCCAATCTGCACCATCAGCCATCCCTGCTCGTATCCCTCGATGGCGCTGATTGACTCATCGTTGAACATCTTGATCTGTTCAGCGGCGAACTGGACCTTTTCCTGCAACTGGGACTCCTTTGCCGCTATCTGTCTTAGCAAGATCCCATCATAGGAGTTGGAGCCGATAACGTCTCGAGATATCTCCTCCAGTTCGGAGTGAATTTGTTCTATCTGCTCAAAGTCTGCATAGATGCGCTCAAAGTTTTGACTTACCGAGTCGCTGGGCGCGAAGTTGTATCCTGCGCTGGCTATCTTCTTTCCCTGCTGTATGCTGGATTTCATCAGGACATTGCTCGACCAAAACTGCTCCTTTGCCTCCTCGTATGATGGCCCCTGTGCTTGCAGTCTCATCTTTTCAAAACTCTCCGATTGTCTTATGTCGTGATACTTTATCTCACCGAGCGTATTCTGGAGCGGCTCGTAGGTTTGCGATATGTTGACTATCTCGCTGCTGACCTTGGACATCTGGTACATTCCAAAAATGATGGTGATCCCCAAAAGCAGTATTATGATGCCTAGAGTACCGCTTATCTTAAAACTTGTTTTACCAAACAGCATGTATATCACTACTGGCCCGGCCCACGGTAACGACTCGTACCCGGATTCTTTTTGTGAATGTCTGTTTGAAATGAACAGACAGTGTGCCTATTTGGTCTCTGTCAGGTATCTGTCCACGTCGATTGCAGCCATGCATCCAAAACCTGCTGCCGTTATCGCCTGTCTGTATCGGTGGTCGTGCACATCGCCTGCGGCAAAGACGCCCTCTATGCTGGTTCTGGTGTTGTTTTTCACCGCAATGTATCCCTGCGAGTCAAGCTCCACCTGCTTCTCAAATATCTTGGTGTTTGGGACGTGGCCTATTGCCACAAATATGCCGCCTACCTCTAGGGTGGACGTCTGTCCAGCATCCATGCTTTTCAGAGTCACCTTTTGCACCTTCTGATCGCCAAGTATTTCGGAAACCTCAAAGTTCCAGTGAAACTCTATCTTTGGGTTGTTGAACGCCCTTTCCTGCATCACCTTGCTTGCCCGCAGCTCGCCCCTTCTGTGAACTAGGTGCACCTTGCTTGCGAATTTTGTCAGAAAAGTTGCCTCTTCAACTGCAGAGTCTCCGCCGCCAACTACAATCAGTTCCTGATTTCTAAAAAACGGACCGTCGCAGGTTGCGCAGTATGATACGCCCTTTCCGCCAAACGTTGCCTCGCCGTCAATGCCTAGCTTTCTTGGCGTTGCACCGGTGGCGATTATGACTGCCTTGCACTCGTACTCCTCGGAGGCTGTCAGTATCTTGAACGGCCTGTACCTAAAGTCTACGTCCACAACCTCGTCATCTATTATTGTAGTTCCCATCCTCTCTGTCTGCTTCCTCATTATGAGCATAAGATCGGGACCCATAATCCCGTTTTCAAAACCCGGATAGTTTTCAACCTCGGTGGTGTTGACAAGCTGCCCGCCCGGCAAGAGCCCCGACAGTATGAGGGTGTCGTGCCTTGCCCGTGAACAGTAGATGCCCGCAGTGTATCCTGCAGGGCCTGCTCCTATTATCACCACGTCGTATCTTGTCTTTTTCTTCTCGGATTTTGGGAATTCTTTTTCAACTAGGACTGAGCTTCCGGCGTCGGCCATCATGTCTGTCGCTAATCAGCTCAACAATTTAAGTTATTCAAGGCGGTCCATTCTTTGAGAATACCTTGGTGGTGACCGCAAAGCCTGCCGAATTCTATCTGCGAGTACAAAAGATCTCGTTGCCAGTGGGCGTTGTTCAGCCTGCAGTCCAAGAGATCGCAAAACGGCTTTCCGGTAATGTAATAGAACAATGCTTGCATGGCATACCCTTCCACCACCTTGCCAAGTCTTGGGTCTTGGTATTCAAGGTACTCTCCACGGTACCTTCCCTTGATTGACTCTACATTGAGGCCTTGGACGTGGTTTGCCATAAGGTCCATGTAGTACTGCCTTGGCTTTGCCGGCGCCTCGATGACTCCGGTCGTGGATATGATGGACGGGTTTGAGCCAATCACCGCCCTGCCGTGGTACCGGTGATCTTCATTGTCAAATGTGCACGTAAGCTTGCTGGTAAACACCAGATGAAAGTTTTCCAAGGTGTGCTCTTCACGCGGTATGATGTCTGAGACTATGCTTTGAAATTCAAATCCGTCATAGGCGATGATGCCGTCCTGCTCATGTTGGCTGTGAAATCCCTGCATCTCGATTTTTATCTCATCTATGGTTGGACTGTGCGGTTCAAACGGTGCCCCAAATTCAAATATCCTCGATGCCGCAATTTTTCCAGCAACCTCCTCTGAGATTTCATGAAAGATGTTCCTCCTTTTGGTCACCTTGACGCAAAACGTTTTTTCCAGAAATGACGCCAGGCCGTCCAGATCTAACTGGGGGACTGCTGGCTCGTCGTAAAGAAATACCTCTGATACTCTCACACGTAATTAGCTTCTGTTTAGCTCTTTTAACTTTGCAGCTGTTATCTCTGCTGCCCTCTTCCCTGAGAACAACATGGAGCCAAAGGTTGGGCCCATCCTCGGAAGTCCGTGGGTCTCCGTTACGGACATTCCGGCAATTACAAGACCTGGATAGACCTCGCCAGTGTGGGTTACTACCTTGTCCTCTCCGTCTTCTACCCACATTGGATTCATCCCCTTCCATTCGACGAGCTTTCTGTCAACTAGTCTTTTTACCGCAACAGAGTCGTGGCCTGATGCATCTATTACCATTCTTGCCTCAAGTGCCACCGGATCCACGCACGTGATGTTTCTTGGCAGAGCCGACACAGGCATCCAGTTTACCACGAGCCCTGAGACCCTGCCATACTTTAGGACCAAGTCGTCAAACTTTGTGAGGTTGAGAAACTTTACTCCTGCATCGCATGTGGCCGCGATAAGCTTTGATACTGCGTGGGGGCCGGCTGTGATGTACAGACCATCTGATACTTTCTTGTACGGCACTCCCAACTCGTCCCAGATCTTCTGTGCAGGCGCCCTGACCGTTACAGGATTCATCATGTAGCCTCCCAGCCAGTAGCCGCCGCCGAGGTAGTTGTTCTGCTCTATTATGAGCACCTTGTACCCCATAAGTGAGAGTTCCCTCCCAGCTGTGAGGCCGGCCGGACCTGCCCCGATAATTATCACATCTGATGTTATTCGCTCATTGAAGACTGAGAAAAACTCGTTTGCAATGGCTCTTGTTATCTCTGCTTCGCCGACGTCTGCAAAAATTTTTGTCTGTTCCTTTACTGACGCGCTTTGCATACGAATAGGCTTTGTTAAAACACATTAATAGTTTGTTGTCGCTATTTATTTCCAAAACCAACCTTCTGTTAGGCATAACTAATTTGTCTTGTGAGGTGGAAAATTACGGCGCCAATTTCACATATTGAGGCGAAAATACCACATCTCAAAAACTTATATCCAAATTTGAGGGAGCTAAGTTGAATTTGAGTAGCACTATAGTTAGACGGCATAAGGACGCAAAGATGCCCAAGATTAACTGGGCAAGATCCGAAGAGTCTGAAAATTTTGCAAAGACTGTGAAGCTTTTCAGGCAGGGCAAAATCGACCAGGACTTGTTTAGGAGATTTAGATTGCAGCACGGCGCGTACGGCACAAGAATGACCGACGATTACGCAATGGTCCGGATCAAGATTCCGGCAGGGGAGATTTATCCGCACCAGATGGAAAAGCTTGCGACGCTTAGCGAGGCGTTCTCGATAGGCAGCGCGCACGTGTCGACAAGGCAGAACGTCCAACTGCACTGGGTGATTCTAGAGGACGTCTCTGAGATAATGAGAGGACTTGCAGAGGTAGGGCTCACGTCAAGAGAGGCGTGCGGTAACTCTGTTCGCAATGTAATGTGCAGCCCTCTCGCAGGAACATGCGGCGAGGAACAGTTCGACGCAACGCCTTACGCAATGGCAACTGCAAAGTTTTTGCTCCGAAACCCGATGAACCAGTCTCTACCAAGAAAATTCAAGTTCAACTTTACCTGCTGTGAAAACCACGGAATGGTTAGGATGACAGACGTTGGGCTGATTCCACAAATAAAGACCGTGGACGGACAGGAGCAGCGTGGCTTTAAGATATTTCTCGGCGGAGGCCTTGGCAACAAGTCGTTCGTTGGGCACCAACTCGAGGATTTCACGCCAGAAGAAGACCTGCTATACACCTCGATCGCAACCATCAGAATATTCGACAGGCTGGGAGACAGGAAAAACATGGCGCGGAACAGGATGAGGTATCTGGTTGATCAGCTCGGCTGGGAGCAGTTTAGGAATCTTGTCCTCAAGGAGCGGGCGATTGTAAGGGCGACGCAGTCAGTGATAGTGAAGCTAAGCGTGGACACTACGCCGCAAAAGATAGAGCCGCCGATCCGTGTCTCGGGATTTGACGGCAAGTCGGTTCCGGACGGATTTTCAAGATGGAAAAAGAACAACACCTACAAACAAAAGCAGGACAATTATTACAGCGCCACTATAACCCTGGAGGCAGGAGACATAACTGCAAGCCAGTTAAGGGCTCTTGCAGAAGTTACGCGGGATTATTCTGCCGAGGGAACCGCAAGGACTGGATTCGTGCAAGATGTGGTAATACGGTGGGTGTCAGAGTCTGACCTTGTGCACGTTTATTCTAAATTGCTTGAGGTCGGACTTGCCAACCCGGGCTCGCTTACCATGGCGCATCCTGTGGGATGTTCTGGAACAACATCGTGCAACCTTGCACTTACAAACTCGCACAGGCTGGCAAAGGAGATACAGCGCAAGTTCTTGGAGCTAAAGCTTGATGACGACGACGACCTTAGGGACTCTACAATCAAGATAAGCGGGTGTCCAAACTCATGCGGACAACACGAGATTGCCACCGTGGGCTTCTTTGGAGGTGGTGGGCGGATAGGAAAGGACATGTATCCTGTCTACCAGATGTCAATAGGCGGAAGGTCGGATGGACAAACTGCACTTGGGGTCAACGTGATGAGGATCCCGGCAAAAAGAGTCATCCCGGCAGTTCTTAAGCTGATTGAGATGTTCAAGGCGGACAAAAGACAGGGCGACAGCCTAAAGTCATGGATACACAAGATAGTGACCGGCCACAGTGACTCACAGATTAAATCAGTCGATGACATTAAAAAAATACTCTTGCCATTCACACAGGTGCCGTCAATTGACAGCGACAAGGATTTCTATGCCGACTATGGAAGCGACTCCCACTACCACACGCGAACCGGCAAGGGTGAGTGCGCGGCTTGAGCAGAGAAAAAATGATCAAAACCCTAGTTGATGCAGATACCCTAAGATCAGAACTAAGGGACAACAGCGTACGGGTAATAGATGTCAGAAGAAAGGAGGACTATCAGAGGGATCACATCCCGACGGCTGTCAACCTACCGCTGGCCGATCTTCTCTCCGACGACAGTCCTGAGAGGGTGCTAAAGATGGCACAGAACATGGGAATAGACGATGAGACCTCGGTGGTCGTGTATGATGACACCTTTGGGGCGCTGGCATCACGAGTGGCATGGACTTTGCAGTATCTTGGGCATTCAGACGTGTCTTTGCTTGATATGACATACAGCAGCTGGAAATCAACTGGCCTTGAGACCGACTCAAAGGATGTCTCGTTTGGGGCTAAGACCCACTCTATGAAGATTAGGCCTGAAATCCTGGCAACTGTGGACTATCTTGAGAAGGTAAAAAGCGACAAAAACGTGGTGATTTTGGATAACAGGGAGAGGCTCAACTATCTTGAGCAGCACATCCCGGGCGCAATTAACATACCATACAGAACGCTTGCCTCCGACGAAAAGATCCTGCGTCCAAAAGACGAGCTGAAAAGGATTCTAAAAAACAGGGGCCTTTCGGAGGACGCGGAGATAATCACATACTGCGGCAGCGTGGGGACGCTGTCGGGGCTCGGGTTTTACGCGCTAAAGACCACCGACTTTCCCAACGTGCGTCTGTACGTGCGCTCCTTTAAGGAATGGAAGGGACTCAACAAACCGATAGTAAAGCAAGAGAATGCTAACTATTGGGATCTTTCCGCAGAGTAATCTCTAGCCTCTTATCTTTTTTGTGACAGTAGCTTCCAAGTTGTCAAACAGCGTGAATATTTTTTCTTTGTTTTCTTTGAGATATTCAGTACCCTTGTCCTCGAGCCTGACCTTCAAGAGTCTGATCTCGCGGTGGTCTTCAAGAAACTGATCAATCATCATGCCGCCGAGCTTGTTAGGATCAATGAACGAATCAAAGTTTTTCACAACCTTGTTGACATCTTCCTCTTCCAGTGCCATCTTTGTAGTTTGAATCGCCTCGTTGATCTCCTTTAGGTTCTTGATGGCGCCTGGGAGCTTCTTTGTAATTCCAAGGATGTTCTTCTTTTCAACGCCCACCTTGTCCGCAAGCTCTGGCTCAATATCATAAGTGTCTATCTTGTTAAGTCCCTGTCTCTTTTCATTTCTCACAATCAGACCTTTCTCCATCAGCTTTCTTAGTGACTCCTCAGTCTCCGCCTTGCTGATGAATGTGGTCCACACTATGGCCCCGATTGTGTGGTAGCCCTGCCTGATTGATTCTAGTACTACGACGTCCACTATTCTCTTGAACCCTTCCTCAATTCTGACGTTGATAAAGTCCCTGTCCTTTACGGCGCGCTTTGCGTTCTTGACGTCTATCTCGATTGATCGCCTGAGTGACTCAAGTGAGGCGGGAACTTCATTAAGTAATGAAAGATAACATGCTTTGTTGTACCATGCCATGCCGAATGTGGGATCTGACTCGATAGCCTTGTCAACACAGTCAAGGGCCTTGGCGTAGTTTTTCTGCTGGTAGTTGACCAACGACTTGAGATTCCACGCCTCCGCGTTTGCTACATCGATGTCGAGGACGTTATCATATGCTCGCATTGCCCCCGCATAGTCGTCAAGGTGGAACTTGGAATAGCCAAGCTTTAGGAGGGCCTCGACGTCCTTGGGATCTAGCCTTAGGGCGTGCTCAAAAACCCGCACTGCGTCTTCGAGCTTCTCGTCAGCCATGAGGTGGATGCCTTTTTTTATCAGCTTGTTCTTATGATAATCCTCCTTCACTAGGCTGGTTTTGCCCTCTTCTACCTTCTCTGGCAGATCTTTCTCTTGATCCTTCATTCAGCAGCTGTGGGTCACCTTTCGGATAAATACTATTCTTGCGTGCCACGTGAGCATTGATGATAAATACAAAAATAGATGCATATTCCAAGTTGTATATTGCCTAGCGAGATGAGAAAACTAGAGATTTCAGGCACAGCCCCGTTCAAGCAAGCCGGAATCTATGAAGTTCAAATCTTCGTTTGCGATGTAAGGCCTACTGCCGAGGAGATAATGGGAAAAAGCTTCAAGCCGCTCTGGCAGGAGGGGTTCCATCTACGCGTTAAAGATAACAAGTTTACACAAGTTCTTGGGAGCGATGCAAACCCCTTACCGTCGTCCATTTTCGATGCACAGTCGGTATGGGTGGTGGTCAGGGATCAGTTCTCATCACTGCATTCTGTCTTTGAGGTGGGCGTTGGTGGTGCTCCGGACACTGCAGCGCCAAAGCAAAAACGGACAGAACCTGCAGAGCCCGCAAAAAGGCCGGAACCTGCCGAGTCTGCGGAGCCTTATTCTTTTGATAGATCTTATGGATTAAAGGGAGAGCGCGGCTCACGCGGCCAACCTGGCGACAAAGGCCCGACTGGGCCTCCGGGACCTCCGGGTGAACGCGGCCCACGCGGCGAGTCGGGGCCGGCAGGGCCTGCTGGGGACCGTGGAGAAAAAGGCCCACAGGGACCGCCGGGTTCAGCTGGCGACAAAGGTCCAACTGGTCCGCCCGGAGACCGGGGGGATAGAGGCATAACGGGACCTCCTGGCGACAAAGGCGAGAAGGGAGAAAAGGGAGTTACCGGAGACAAAGGTGACAAGGGCGACAAGGGACCACCCGGAGAAAAAGGTGACAAGGGCGAAAAAGGATTAACTGGTGATAAAGGTGACAAGGGCGACAAGGGTCCACCGGGTCCACCTGGTGACAAGGGCGACAAGGGTCAGATTGGTCCATCTGGGGACAAGGGAGTAACTGGACCTATTGGGCCGCCCGGAGAAAAAGGCCCAACCGGACCTCAGGGAGACAAGGGCGACAAAGGAGTTTTGGGACCTATTGGGCCGCCCGGAGAAAAAGGCCCAACCGGACCACCAGGACCTGCCGGCGATAAAGGCATTCAGGGGCCTGTGGGTGAAAGAGGCCCACGCGGACCGCAGGGTCCGGCTGGCGACAATGGCCCACAGGGACCGCCCGGACCGCCTGGCGACAAAGGACCAAAAGGCCCAGCTGGGGAAGTTGGCGACAAGGGCCCGCAAGGCCCACAGGGACCGCCCGGAGAAAAAGGCCTGACTGGAGTTCCTGGACCGCAGGGCGAGAGGGGCCCACGCGGACCGCAGGGCCCATCTGGAGAAAAAGGCCTGACCGGTCAGCAGGGACCGCCCGGCGATAAGGGGGTTCCAGGCCCACAGGGTGCACAAGGAGATACCGGGCCGCAGGGCATGTCTGGAGAGAAGGGACCTCAGGGCCCACAAGGGATTCAGGGACCTCAAGGTGAGAGGGGCCCTGCAGGACCGCGAGGCCCGCCGGGAGAGAAGGGCCCACAAGGCCCACAGGGACCGCCAGGAGACAAGGGTCCAAGAGGGCCTCCGGGACCACCAGGACCTGCCGGTTCTGCAGGCATGTCTGATGAACAAAAGGCGCTATTCAGGGAGCTATTGGAAGTGCTTACTACCAAAAACATAATCAGCACAGAAGAGCAGATAAAACTGATGAGTTATCTGTACTGAGTGATTCTGGGTGATGTGAGTGAGCGAGCCTAAAAACAAAATAGAGTTCAAAATGCTAGACTATGAAAGGGTGGGAAATGATTTTGTCGCATTCAAGCTGGAAGACGGGACTGTTGTGAAAGTCAAGGTGGATCTTGACAGGGTCGGAATCGCAACAAACCACAAAAATCCGGATGGCACACCACACTATGCGGTTAATACCTCTGTGAAGCTAACGATAATACCCAATGACCGCAAGTTTTCAGTAGAGAAGAACCTCAAAGAAAAGTCATCCCAGCCACCGGAACAGATGTTCAGCTAGTAAAAATTCTTATAAAAATAGTAAAAAACGATGTCAATTAGTTTGACAATCGCTTGACGTGATTAACGTCGCTTTTTTGTAGCTTTCTTCTTTGTAGCTTTACGCTTTGGCGCTGACTTTTTTGCAGCCTTTCGCTTTGCTGGCGCTTTCTTTGCTGCTGTCTTCTTTGTTGTTTTGCGTTTTGCTTTTGATTTCTGTTTAGTAGCCATTACACCAGTTAACTTCTACTAGTTTTTCTATAGCTACACTAAACAAAATTACACAAATTGATTACAATTTGTAAACGATTTTGCAACAATTGTGATCGCGATTTTCTCAATAAACACTTTCAGCTGACGGTCTTCTTCCCTGTAACCAGCTTGTGTGACCGCAAATCGTGCATTTGTATTGTCTTCTACGTTTGTATGTCGCTGTTTTTGGAAGAAAAATAATCTCTTGAACGGTCTTTGTCATGCAGAACCTGCACCATCTGTTCTCTTTTTCATGATCCATCGCCGAACTCATCTGGCCTTGATTATCGTCAGGACATCCTCATCCTCCATGACATGTTGGATGCCTACGCGCTGTCCTCCGAACTTTACGCTCTTTCCCCAGATGAGTGCATAGCGAAATTCTTTTTTCATGTTTCGATGCAGCTTGTTGCACACATCCTCAACGGTGGAGTTGCGCCTAATGATGAGTGGCTCTTTGTAGTCTGTCTCGCCGCCCTTTGGCCTCATGTAGATTCTGATAAAGTCTAGCTTTTCGTATATCTTGTCCTTTAACAAGTCCACGTTGATTCCACCGTCCGCAGACACCGGAATCACATCTGTTGTTACCTTTGCTCGGACACTCTTGACGAATTTCTCATCGACTAGGTCTATCTTGTTCAGTACTGTAATGGAACTTGCATATTTTTTGTCGCCTGTAAGGTAGTCGACCAGCTGTTCGGATGTGATGTCCTCGCGTATGAGCACTCTGGCGCTGGTTATGCCGTATATGTGCAGTATTTCCTTGATGAGCTTCTCAGACAGGTTTGTGAGTTTTACCTGCTGCGCTATGGAGATTCCTCCGATTGATGCCTTTTCTATCACGATATTCGGAGGCTTTTGGTCAAGCCGTATTCCGATGTTATTAAGTTCCGTTCTTAGGACGTTTTCGTGGTACGGCTGAAATACGTCCAAAATCAAGATGACAAGGTCGGCGCTTCTGGCAACTGACAGGATTCTCTTTCCAAGCCCTTTTCCCTTTGAGGCGCCCTCGATAATTCCGGGAAGGTCAAGAATCTGGATTCTGGCCCCCCTATAGTCCATCATTCCTGGCACTACTGTAAGCGTGGTGAACTGGTATGCCCCTACTGCGGATCTTGAGCCTGTGAGCACATTTAGGAGGGTGGACTTTCCCACGCTTGGCAGTCCTATGAAGACAACGGTTCCGTCTCCGGTCCTTCTTACGTCGAATCCGTCCGTGCTGACTCCGGATTTTTTTGACTGGTTCTTTTCCTGCTCCCTTCTGAGCTTTGCAATCTTGGCCTTTAGGAGCCCTACGTGGTGCTCAGTGGCCTTGTTTAGCTGGGTTCTAAGTATCTCGTCTTGAATAGCTTTGATTTTCTCAGGAATGCCCATCTTGCTCTAAATCTTGAATTTCTAAATAAAAATCCTCTTGATTGATTATTATCTGGGTCTGAAAAAATAATTGCGTGCAACGCAAAACGTTTGCAGTAGACATTGACGGGACTATAACTGAGAATGGAGGGGGGAGGATACACCTTGGGGCGCTGAACATGCTTCGCTACATGCGAAGTCTTGGCCACAACGTGGTTCTGGTCTCCGGACGCTCGTCAGTTGAGGGGTATCTTTTGTCCGTGTTCGGGGGGTTGAATACGATAGCCGTGGGAGAAAACGGCGGCTGTATCACCTCGAATGCAAACGAGCACGTTCTCCTCGGAGATAAGAAAAAGTGCGTTGATGCGTTGCAGGTGATCCGCTCCGAAATAGGCGGGGTTACAGAAAAACCCGTGTTCCCAAGACTGACCGAGGTGGTGCTTGAGAGAACATTCGATGTGAATGATGCCATTGGGGTGGCAGGGGCAAAAGGGTTGGATGTGGTGATCTCCGACAGCCAGTATGCAATACACATCAACTCTGCTGGCATTGACAAGGCGGCAGGATTTGAGCACGTCATGAAACGCCTTGAGGTTGACCGGGCCGATGTGATATCTATTGGGGATAGCGCGACGGACATTCCGCTGTTTAAGATGAGCGGATTTAGCATCGCTGTTGGGAACGCATCGGACGAGGTAAAGTCATTTGCCACAATGAGCGTCTTGTCCCACGCAGGAGATGGGGTAGTTGAGGCGCTAAACAAAATAGCCCCGACCGTCTTGAGGTCATAGGATGAGCTTCAGGATACTGCTTGATGAGATAAGCGAAAACCTTGCAAAGGTGATCTCCGATGCACAAATGCCGCCTACGAACTTTGTATTGGAGCCTGCAAAGCAGGGGTTCGGAGACGCGACGTGCAATATTGCATTTCTTGCCGCAAAGCATCTGAAGAAAAAGCCAGCTGAAATAGCGGAACACCTTGCTGAAAAATACTCAAAATATCTTGGGGGACTGGTCTCAAAGGTGGAGGCGCACCCTTCGGGCTACCTGAACTTTTACGCAGATTCCGCCAAGATCTCCTCGCTTACAATAATGACAACCCAGGGTGAGGGGTTTGGAAGAGTGGACATTGGGAAAAACGCCGGCGTGATAGTTGAGCACACAAGCGTCAACCCAAACAAGGCGCTCCATATAGGGCATGTGAGGAACGTCGTGATTGGAGACTCACTTGCAAGAATCCTGGGGCGCGCAAACTATTCAGTGCGCGTGCTCAACTACGTCGATGACTCTGGCCTCCAGGTGGCTGATATCCTTGTTGGCTTTAGACGACTTGGGTTTTCGGAGACTCCGCCGGAAGGGCAAAAATTTGACCAGTACTGCGGCGATGTCGTGTATGTCAAGACTACGGAGATGTACGAGACGGATCCGGCGCTACAGGCAGCCAGAAATGACATGCTTCGGGATCTTGAGGATGGGAGCTCAGAGATTGCCAAGTTTGCCAAGGTGATAACCGACAAGGTGCTCGCTGAGCAGCTAAAGACATGCTGGTCTTTTGGTGCAGAGTATGACTGCCTTAACTTTGAATCCGAGATAGTAAGATCGAAACTCTGGCCCCAGATATTTGAAAACCTCAAGGAGATGAATCTGATCAGGTTTGAGAGCGATGGAAAGAACGCGGGATGCTGGGTAATCATGTCTGAGGGTGAGGAGGATAAGGTGCTTGTGAGAAGCAACGGGACTGCAACATACATCGCAAAGGACATACCATATGCGGCCTGGAAACTGGGGCTGGTGGACGACCCGTTCAACTACAAGACATACTCAAAGCAGAAAAGTGGCAGAGTGCTCTGGCGGACGACTCTGGAACCGACCGCGGAGCCGAAGCAGAACTTCACTGCCGATTGGGTGGTTACGGTGATCGACTCAAGGCAGGCAAGGCTGCAGAACATAATCACTACTCTTATGACACAGTTTGCGTCTGAGAAAAAGTCATACGTGCACCTGGGATACGAATCTGTGACGCTGAGTCCTGACACTGCAAAGGCCCTTGGCATCGACACCGGTGGAAAGAGCGCACAAATGTCGGGCAGAAAGGGGCTGTACGTAAACGCTGACTCGGTGCTCGCGATGCTGGAGGCAAAAACCGTCGATGAGACAAGAAAACGCAATCCAGACTTTACCGAGCCAATGCTGCTTGATGTGGCAAAGAAGGTGGCAGTAGGGACACTGCGCTATGAGATGATAAAGCAGGATCTTGACAAAATAATCACATTCGATCTTACAAAATCGCTGAGCCTTGAGGGGGATACAGCATCATACATACAGTACGCATTTGTGAGGGCCACGCGCATCCTGGAAAAGTCAAACAGGGCAGCTGACTTTGCCTCGCTGGATGCACTAGAGGACGAGAACGAGCTGAGCCTTGTCAAGATGATTGCCAAGTTTGATCTCATCGTGCAGGATGCCGCGGGCAACCTGTCTCCAAAGGTGGTTGCCAAGTATTGCTACCTTCTGGCCGTCGAGTTTAACACATTCTATGAGCGCGTGCGCGTCCTGGACAGCGAGAACCCGCGCCTTTTGAACTCAAGACTTTGCCTTCTAACATCCTTCAAATCGTGCCTAGGCTCGGCACTTGACATGATAGGCGTTCCCGTCCCTGACAGGATGTAATTTGTAGTTGTTTGTTTAAAATAAACAAACTAGCGAATAATACGATTTCAATTTTTATGATCCATGTCTAATATGATTTCTTTTAGTGGTACAAAGACTGCGAATTCGTGCGGGTCTTGCAAGGCGCCAGTACAAATATCTGAGGGGGCGATTCTTTTCGGTAAAAAATGGTATCACAAGCAGTGCTGGGCCTTGGAAAGCGGTGGAAGTAATGGTCAGGGTAGTAGTAATAGATGATGATGTGGATACCGTGGAGGTGTTCTGCGAGTATCTTGAGATCAAAGGTATTGAGGTCGTGGGCCGGGGCTACAACGGCAAGACTGCAGTAGAGCTGTACACGGAGTTGAGGCCGGATCTAATCCTGCTGGATGTGATGATGCCTGATTATGATGGTTTTTACGGACTGGAGAATATCAAAAAAATGGATCCTGCCGCCAAGGTGATGATGGTTACTGCTGATTTGACATACGACACAGAAAAAAGACTCAAGGAACTTGGATCCTCGGCCGTCATCTACAAGCCGTATGAAATTGACACCGTGGTGGAAACCATTGAGAATGTGTACAAAAGCACAATGCCGCTGATGCAGTAAAGGCAACAAATGCTATATGTGACTCTGATGTTTCAAAAACCGTTGAAAGTACTAATTGCTGATGATGAGCCGGACTTGCTGGCGCAATACACGATGGTACTAACTGACAGACAGCACAAGGTGGTAACCGTGGCCGATGGCGAGTCGTGTGTGGAACGGTACGCAAGCGAGTGCTCTGCCTCTCCGGACGATGTCTTTGATGCGGTAGTGCTGGATTACTCGATGCCAAAGATGAACGGCCTTGAGGCGGCAAAAAGGATCTTGGAGATGAACCGCTCCCAGAGGATAATTTTTGCCTCCGCATACGTGCAAGAGACGCTTGTGGACTCGATAAAAAACCTCAAGCAAATAGTCGAACTGCTGCAGAAACCGTTCAGCCTGCAAGACCTAATTGACACCATAGAGGACAAGTCGATATACGATGAGCTTGCAAAACTCAATGTCAATATACCGAACCTGAAGGACCTCAACCCCACACATGCTCAAATACGCGACTATCTTGAGGCGTTAAGAAAGATCCAAAAGGCAAAGACCTTCTAAATTCGTTAGATTCTTATCCGAACCCCTAATCGCAATGTCATGTCCAAGATAAAGAGCAACTCGTACGTTCTGTTTTTTTACAACGATTCCAAAAAATGGCTTAACAAGATTTCAAAAGATCAGGCCCTGCACACGCACGTGGGCGTCATAAACCACAAGGATGCCATAGGAAAGGAGTATGGCTCACGACTGCGTACAAACAAGGACAAGTACGTCTATCTGCTGGAGCCGACCATCCACGACTTTGTCATGAAGAGCCAGCATGGCACCCAGATAGTATATCCAAAGGACCTTGGATACATAGCGGCGCGGACGGGGATGCAGAGCGGGCAGACGGTTGTGGAGATAGGGACTGGCAGCGGAGCCCTGACGACGTTTGCGGCAAGCATAGTAAAGCCGCGGGGGCATGTGTACACGTTTGACGTTGAGCCCAAGTTCATGGAGATTGCGGAAAAAAACATCCGCCGGGCGGGCATGACAAAATACGTGACTATGGAAAACCTGAACATCAAGGAGGAAAAAAAAGTGCCTGTGACGGATGCCGATATTGCCATAATCGACCTTGGGGATCCGTGGACTGTGATGCCACAGGTCCGCAAAATGCTCAAGGGCAGCGGGGCGGTGGTGGCAATATGTCCCACTATGAACCAGCTGGAAAAGCTTGCGGCCGCATTTGTCGAAAACGAGTTTACGGACATTGAGTGCAGCGAACACATACTGAGAACGATTGAGGCAAGAGAGGGAAAAACGAGGCACTCATTTTATGGTATAGGGCATACTACATACGTGGCCTTCGCACGAAAGGCGTTTTTTGACAGGAAGGAAATCAAGTAGTGCGGTGTTTGCACATTGCGCACAGACACAATCTAATACTTGTTTTAAGTGCATGACAAGCGAATGGAATTTGCTTGCCAAATCAAAAAAGTCCGAAAAGTATACGCTCTCTGAGCTTAACAAAGCAAGGAACAGCGTGAAGAATTTTGGCACCATACGCCCCGAGAGCCAGGTGACAAAGGAGGATCTCCAAAAATTAGGCTTTGGGAGCGAGCTTGCCAAATTAAAGTCAATCCACCGCGAAAAAATACTCGAAGACCTTTCGTGTGTCCTAAATGATAAGGTGAGGGACTTTGAGCGCAAAGAGCAGGAAAACCAGTGGAAGGAGTCTATGCTTCAAAAACTCAACGCCGAACTTGCTAACAAGATAGAGCAGCTCCAAAAGGCAAACCTGCACCTTGAGGAGGAAAAAAAGCGCTCAGACGATCTGAACAAGCAGCTCCAGGAAGTCTTGCTGAAGCTTCAAAAATCAGAAGAGCAACTGAAAGTGGAGCGAGATTGGCTTGCACAGCAAGTAGAGGCAAAGTCAAAAGAGGTCCTAGACACGATCCGGGAAATGATGGAAGCGGAAAACAAAAAACAAAACAAATGACATCCCTGCGTGCATTACGTGCGCCAGGTATCGTTTCTCACCCCTCTGCCTTGCTTTATGAATCGCCAGGTGCCGAATGCACCACCTTCTAGATTCCGTACCTATCTATCCGCGCCCAACTGCAAGACTTACACCGTCGAAGAAGATTTATCGGCATCATTGCTAATCACCTCGTTGGCGCTAAGGATTCAAGCCGCACTTGTTAGAAGGTTTATCCCCCAAAGAAAGAAGGATTCGCGCAAGGGGGAGAACGGCAAGGTCCTAGTAGTCGGAGGAAGCTACATGTATCACGGGGCGCCTACCCTTTCCTCACTTGCCGCTCTGCGCTGCGGCGTAGATCTGGTTTACACGGCGGTTCCAAAGGTCATTGCCAACCCTGTGAGGGCGATATCGCCAAACCTTATAGTGATCCCGATGGTTGACTCTAAACTCACGAGGGGTTCTGCAAGAAAGCTCCTCGGGCAGGTGCCAGCTGACCTTGACTCGGCGACCATCGGCATGGGGCTATCAATTGCCGACGAAGAGGCGCTAAAAAACCTGGTGCAGTCGCTTTTATCTCAGAACGCCAGGCTCTCGCTTGATGCTAGCGCACTGGTTGGATACATACTTCCGTTTGTATCTGGAAAAAACGTCGTCCTTACTCCCCATGCTGGCGAATTTAAGCGGATGTTCGGGATTGCACCCCCATCGGCGCTTCGTGATAGGACAAAGCTAGTCGAAAAGTTTGCAAAGGAGCATTCTGTGACGATCCTCTTGAAGGGAAGCACGGATGTGATATCCGATGGAACCAAGACGTATGTGAACCCGAAAAACCTTCCAGCAATGACTGTCGGCGGCACCGGGGATGTGTTGTCCGGACTCGTTGCCGCAATACTGGCAAAAAACCACCGCCCGCTAGAGTCGGCAGTTGCAGCCTCCTTTGTGAACGGAACTGCAGGAAGACTGAGTCAAAAAAAGAACGGGCTGCATATAGTCGCAACCGATCTTATAGAATTCATCCCGTCTGCAATGAGACCGCTTGACCGGGTGGCCAAATGAAAGAGGTAATGCGACAAGTAGACGGGAGCATGCCTGCTCTTGTGTCTGATTTGCAAAAGCTCATCCGGCAGCCGAGCGTTTCGGCAAAAAACCAGGGAATTGAAGAGTGCGCCACACTTGTTGCACACATGCTGAAAAAGTCAGGAATCAGCTCGCAGATTCTGAGACTGAAAAAAGGGGTAGCGCCGGTAGTGTTCGGCGAGGTAAGATCAAAGAAAAATCCTGACAGGACGCTTTTATTTTACAACCATTATGACGTGCAGCCAGTGGAGCCGCTTGATCTGTGGGATGACAATCCCTTCGGCGGAAACGTCAAAGGAAACAGGATCTTCGGGCGCGGCGCATCTGATGACAAAGGAGAGCTTGTCACAAGGATAAAGGCAGTAGAGTCCTTCCTAAAGACCACCGGGGACGTCCCATGCAACATAAAGTTCGTAATCGAGGGTGAGGAGGAGGTGGGAAGCGCCAACATAGGGCGTTACCTAAAAAAATACAAAAAAAAGTTTGAATGCGATGCGGTAATCTGGGAGTTTGGGTACGTCGACTCTAAAAACCGGCCGATAATCGGGCTTGGAATGAAGGGCCTCCTTTACGTCGAGCTGTCGGTCAAAACACTGTCGCGTGACGCACATTCCAGCCTCGCATCGATATTGGAAAATCCCGCATGGCGGCTTGTGGATGCACTAAAAACATTACGGGATCCCAATGGCAGGATTCTCATAAGGGACTGGCACAAAGACGTCATCCCCTTTAGCAAAGAGGATCTGGCACTGCTGAAAGAGGAGCCGTTTGATGAGTCCTCCTTCAAGTCTGAGTACGGCGTGAATCTATTCGTGGCAGGCCAAAGGGGCGTCGAAATAAAAAAATCCTTGGCGGGGGGACCTACCTGCAACATTGCGGGCATTGTCTCGGGGTACACACTTCAGGGAGCAAAGACCGTACTGCCGGCTACAGCCCTTGTTAAAATCGACTTTAGGCTGGTCCCAGAGATGGATCCGAAAAAACAGCTTGAAAGGCTAAAAACACACCTTAGAAAGCACGGCTTTGGTGACGTTGGACTGAGGGTGTATCATGGGGAGGCTGCATGGCGGACCGACCCTTCTGAGCCGTTTGTACAACACGTAAAGGATGCAGCAAGAGAGTCGTTTGGGTCGTACACCGTAAACGTCTCCAACGCCGGCACGGGCCCCATGCACTCCTTTGCAAGCGTACTAAAGGCGCCCTGCGTCTCGATCGGCTCCACGTACATGTTTTCAAGGATTCACTCACCCAACGAGTTTGCCAGAATAGATCTTTTGAAAAAGACAACCAAATGCATGTGTCTGATAATGGCCAATTTCTCAGGCCAGCCTCGCTAGATGACAACTGGGCAGAAAAGACTTTAATGTACATCAAAGGGATGTCAGGATATGGCCATGTACATGCCCGGAGCCACGGCTGTGGGGATCACGTTCGCAAACGGCGTGGTGTTTGCAAGCGAGAAGAGAATAGCGTACGGTAACTTTCTCGTAAGCAAGACGACAAAAAAGACGTTTTCTCTAACTGACAGCGTTGGTGCCACGATAGCAGGCCTTGTGGCGGACATGCAGATCTTGGTCTTGCAGATAAAGGCGCTCGCAAAGATAAGGAGGATGGAGCTAAAAAGGGACATTCCTCCTAATTCTATTGCAAAAATGATGTCAAATTTGATGTATGAGAGAAGATTCTTCCCGCTCCTAACGCAGGTGATAGTTGGCGGAGTTGTAGACAAACCTGCAATATACACCCTGGATCCTTTGGGCTCCGTTCTCCCAGACGAATATGCGGCCGTGGGGACTGGGGCGGAGATGGCGCTTGGAGTTTTAGACCAGCAGTTCAAGCCAGAAATGGGCGAAAAGGAGGCAACGGAACTTGCAATAAAGTCTATTCGTGCCGCAACCATGAGGGACTCGTTTAGCGGCGACGGAATAGACGTGTTGGTGGTGACCAAGGAAGGCACAAAAGAGTTTACCGAGAAGCTCTAAACCATAATACCCTTGGACAGTTTTGCAAACCTGTTTTAACTCGTGCCGAATTCGCAGCGCGGTCAATTTTTAGACTTGCCACTTGTCAACATTCTAAGACACCCAGACGCTGTCACTGATTATTAAATGTCAAATCAACTCAAGCGATCAAAAATTATTTTTCACAACGAGTACTAAATTGGCTCTTTGAAACAAATGGCATGAATGAACCAAAACTAAGCGATAGAATAAGGATGGCACACACCATCGAGGTACACAGCGCAGTCAGAAGAAGACTGGCAATAAGCGTAAGTTGGTACGACGTGCACGGGGAAACGCATACTCAGCTTTATTCACTAGATGAGGGCTCGGTAATAGAGTTCTAATCCATTTATTTTCTTTTTATGGGGTGCTTACGCAGTGCCGCTCATTTTGATCGTCTGCGCTTGTGGGACTGCCGCATGCTCGGCCGTACACTTGACGTCAAATCCGTCTTCCAGCCTGTCAATTTCCGATTCCTTCCTGTTCATCTGTTGAAACATGTGTGTTGTCATGACCATACCGTCCTGTTGCGCCCGTGTGTTAAGAGGATCGGGTTGTTCAAGTCGCGCATACGCCGCTGGAAGGTGGTGGTAGTTTTGCACACATTACTCTTTGATCGATTTTTTTGCTTCCCAGTACCTGTCGGATATGTAATGAAGGTTTTCGACGACTACCCCTTTGCTGATTGTAGCCATCTCGGCGCTCGGAACGAGTGCCCTTCCCACGGCTAGGAATTTTTTCTGCGATTCCTCAACTATGCATACGATGTCGCCTTTGTCAAACTCTGTATGGCTTTTGATCCCCGGCCTCATCACGTTTGCCCCATTACACATGAATTTGACTGCGCCCATATCGACCATCACACTTGGGAACCTTTCTAGAACGCCCGTATCGGAAAGAAACGGCAGGTATGTGCCGCCTATTCTCAGCGCGGTAATCCCCTCGCCCACCAGTATGTGGGACGAGTCATCAATCTCGTAAATCTTTAGGTTTTTTGTCTTTGGCAGCTCCATCTTCCACTGCGCACTGATCTCTTTTAACACGCCCGCAGTCTCCGTCTTGGAAATCAGGTTTGATTTCAATCTCTAGATATTTCCTTTCTGATGTCCAGGAGGTCTCTTAGTATTGCGCTTGCAGTCTCCGTCCCGCCAGCCCCCCTACCTATGATGGTCTGGGTGCCAGAGTGCTCCGATGTAAATGATATCGCGTTTAGCGCGCCGTTGACGCACAGGGGGTCGTCCACTGGGATCTCGCGAGGAGATACGGTCAGTTCCTTATTACAAGAGGCAATCAGCTTTACTGCACATTTCTTCCTTGCGGCGGATTTGATGTCGCCGGTAGTCACGTTTCGTATCCCAGTTACCTGTATGTCTGGCAGTGTGACCTTCATCCCCATCACCCAGTTTGCCAAAATGACAAGCTTTGCGGCAGCGTCAAGACCGTCCAGATCCAAAGACTCGTCCGCCTCCACGTATCCTTTTGCCCTTGCATCATTTAGGGCCTTTTCAAAGCTCATGCCGTTTGCCATGTTTGTAAGGATGTAATTTGTGGTTCCGTTGAGTATGCCTGCAAATGATGTGATCTGCTCTCCCATGAGGCTGTTCTTTGCGTAGTCAAGTATTGGGGTGCCGCCACCGACAGTTCCGCTGAACCTGAAAAGGACCCGATTGTACGTTGCAAGCTCCATCAGTGACGGGAAGGCAAGTGCCAGTGGACCCTTGTTTACAGATATTACATGCATGCCCCTTTTCATTGCGGCCGTGATGTGCGACATGCCAGGTTCGGCATCTTTGTAGTTGCTTGCGGTGGTCTCCACAAGCACGTCGGCATCGACGTTATTGATGATGTCAAGGCCGGAATATTTTTTCTTTGACTTGTCGTAATTTCTCACGGTTCCAAACCTCTTCTTGGCTTCCAAGAGCCTGTTCACATCAAGTCCTGACGGGTCTACGGTACTGCCCCTCTTATCAAACACGGCAACAATCCTCGGCTTTATTCCGTATTTGGCGTACAGATCGTCCATCCTTGAGACAAGAAGCTTTGCAAGGCTCTGGGCCACCGTGCCGAAACCGCATATGATTATTCTCAACTCTCTTTACTCCATGGGTGCGGCGCGATATGCTGCCCTGTTATTTTCAATCAAAGTCAATTGGCTAAATGCTGATTTATTAATTGATGTTTTGGTTTGTCTTATTCCTTTTTCAGATCAAGCGAGACCGAATTTATGCAGAATCTGCTAAACGTCGGAGCCGGCCCGTCGTCAAAGACGTGTCCTAGGTGGGCACCGCACCGTGCGCACATGACCTCTGTGCGGCTCATGCCGTAGCTAAAGTCTGTCTCACATTTTATGCTGTCCTTATCTATGGGCTCAAAGAAGCTAGGCCAGCCAGTTCCTGAGTCGAATTTCGTCTTTGAGCTGAACAGCTTGCTATTGCAGCATGAGCAGCAGTATGTGCCGTCGTCCTCGCAATACGTGTATTTGCCTGTAAACGGGGGCTCGGTTCCCTTTTTCCTACACACATCATACTGCTCTTCGGACAAAGACTCTTTCCATTCCTTATCCGTCTTTGCATAGTCCATATTTTTACACCGTATTTGATATCTAGCGCTTGTTATTTCTGGCTTTTCCTTTTCTCCTCTGTCCGCTTTTCTGCCTCAAACCTTTCGAGCTCGTACGTGTTCATGTCTGCAAATTTTATTACCTGTGACAGAATAGGGTGTCTTTTCTTGATGGCTAAAAACATCTTTTGGGCTACTTGGCGGTAGTCCTGGTGCCCCTGTGGCACCGTCCTGAGCTCGATTAAGTGGCATGCCTCCCTCAGGTTGAGGTTCATCACGAACGGGTAGTTGTATGCAAAGTTCACCACGTACTGGGCCTCTTGCGGGTGCTTCTTTCTTATCCTCTCAAAGGCAGTCCTTGTCTTTTTCATGCAGTCGGCGTACTCTCTGTCGATTCCAAGGTCACTTACCTCCGTCGGTATTGAGAATCCGTGGTCTGTTGTCAGCAATTGCCTCTGAAGCGTTAGTACTCGGTGCCTGTGAAGGTCACGGAACATGCCAAAGTTGCCTACGATGTCAAATGTGTACTGGGTCATCTCGAACGCGCGGGGTGGCCTGTGCCGCCTGTTCTGTCTAAGGCGTGTAATCTTTCTGACGAGACTCTCCCTTTCCACGCGTTTCATCTTTTTTGCCTGCGATAGAACTGCGCCGTACGGGGCAGTGTGGGACTCGTACATGATGGATGCTGCTATCTTGTCGAGCGCCTGACTCTCACCCTCGGACCTGACAAGTTCAACTATGACTCCCTCGGACCTTGCCTTGACGGGGTGTTTTTTTGCAAGACTGTGGGAGACTTTGTTTACCGACCTTATGTACGCCTGCAGCGCCCTTCCGTATTTGTCGTCTGCCCTCCTGACAAACGATCTCACCGTGGTGTCCAGCTCACGCTTTACCTTCTCTGCAACCTTTCTCTCCTCTTCTAGTTCTGAGCTGAAAAGAATCGTGAGCAGATATTCAAAGGCTCTTCCGTTTCCTGTCACGCCTACATTTGTGAGGGTCGACGCGGGAAGCAGTCCTCGCAACACATCGAGCGCCTTTGCCTTTGTCGTTGCGTTGTAAATCATGGTTGCAGATTTTATGTCCTGCGAGTCGGTGAGCCTTTGGAATGGCACCTGCTTGCCCGTCGCACTGTCTTTGAACTTTAGCTTTTCAATTGGTTCTTTCTCTCTTATGTATTTGAGCATGGGCTCTATGCTTTTTGCATACACATCAAAGTCAAAGTTGCAGCAATCAAGGTACTCATCTGCGAATCTTGACTCCATGAGTGTGGGCTCTTTGCAAAACTTGTACTGGCCGTTTACCTTTTTGTCCCATGCAACATATCTTGAGGATTTTTCCAGATATGACAGCCCTATCCTCCTGTCCTCGATCTTTTTTACGGCGATGTTTGATATTCCCTCTATTGCAATCTGTGCGATGCCAAGCTCTGCTACAGAGTCGTCGCCGTACTCGATTAGGACCTTGTCATAGAATTCCTCGCCACGGGTTTCGTTTGAGAGAAACTCGTCAAGAAATATCCTCCGCATGCTCTTGTCAGTCCTGCTGTACCGTGACATGAGGGCGCCGCGATCTACCTGCCTTGGAGTAATTATCGCAAAAACGGAATCATCCGTATTTGAGAAATGCTTTGAGAGTGCCGCCTTTTCCGGGTCAGTAAAACCTTCCAATGCCATCAACAACTGGAGATTCTAATTAAACTATTTTCGTTTGATCTGAATCAGATCCTTCGCCGTTGTCTGCCCCTTTGACTGCCACCTAAGAAGGACCTCCTTTAGGGCCTTGGCATCGTCCTCGTTTTCGGTGTACATCAGCATCGTGACCCAGTGTCCGTCTCCGGCCTTGCCTCCTACGGAGTTCATCCAAAAGCTGGCTGGAAGGCCTTTTAGGGCCTTGTTGCCGGGGTCGCGGCTTAGCTCAATCCACCTTTTTGAGACAAAATGCAGTATCTGGTCTAGGCTCGACTTGTCAATCATGGTGTTTCTGCCACACGTGTGGATTTTAAAATTGCGAAAAATCCGGGCTTTGTTAAATTGTTCTTACCAAAACTAGAAAGCTTGTTAACATTTTCCCGGTTATATAAAACACCAAGACCAACTGCCAATGAACAAGGACGAAATAGAGATTATCGGCAAGCACGTCAAGGACATGTATGGCACGCCCGTGGGCAAGGTCATCGGAACAATAACTGACATCGATGGCAGCGTTCAGACCGTGGGAATAGACTGCGGTCATGAAGGGCTCATGCAGGTCCCGTTTGAACAACTTGTTGTTCAAGGTGATGTCGTAATCTTTATACCAAAATGGAGACTCGACGCTCAAAGATTCCTAAGGGAAAAAGGGCTCACGCTCAGAAGACTCAAGGCGCTAATTGACATCGTATCGGAAAACGACGAGATGCGGGAAGACGCTGAGATCATTCACGAAAAGTACAAGTCGAAACTGTCAACTCTCGAAGAGGCAGAGAGGGAAATCTCTGCCAAGTTGGCGGCAAGACTTGAAGACCTGAATGGCCAGCTAAAGTCCGTAAAGATACTTCTGTTCGATGCAAAGGTGCAGTTCAAGAGCAACGAAATATCGGAGTCAAAGTACGACCTTATCAAGACCCACACGGGAGAGATAATGGAGCACATTGACCACGAAAAGGCTGAGATCCTCAACATCCAGAGAAGAATCGCGGACCTGTCACTTGACGGGACGCCGGCACAGGTCAGCCCCAAGGAACAGATACAGCATTCAGCAGTGTCTTATCTTGTAACAAACACGACCTCGGGCCAGCAGCTAGAGACTCCACCGCCTTCCTACGTGGACGAAGCAAGGGCCCAAGAGCCGACTACCGCTTCCGATCACTCAGAGCAGGACACACAACAACCTTCAGAACAGGTAGCCGCAACGCCGGATGCAACCCCTTCCTCGGCCGAATCAAATAGGGAAGAGAGCAACTGGAACACTGCGGCAGCGCGCCCTGTTCCATCATACGACTCCGGCTTTGTCAAGACAGACTCTGAGAATCGGGAATCGGAATGGTCAGAAAACATGCAGGCCCAGTAGGAAAGGCACAACCCCATTTTTCTCCTTTACATTTACTAATGAGTGCATAAAATACAATGGCGTGAATTCTGAGATCTTTACGATCGGTCTTGGAAACAATGACACCAAGGCCAGGGCCGAGGCACGCAAAGATTTTGTGGCGTTCTGGGAGGCGGAGGCAAAGAAGCTAAAATGGTTCAAAGAATGGGATGCGCCGCTTTCATGGGACGCCCCGTTTGCAAAGTGGTTTGCGGGCGGCAGGATAAACGCCTCGTATAATGCACTTGATGCCAACCTGAAAATCCGGGACAAAACAGCCGTCTTCTGGGAAGGGGAAAATGGGGACAGGCGCGTAATCACGTACGGGGATCTTTTCGATGAGGTGCAGCGATTCTCAAATGCACTCAAGTCCGTAGGCGTCAAAAAGGGAGACAGGGTGACAATTTACCTTCCCATGGTTCCGGAGCTTATAGTGGCAATACTATCGTGTGCAAGGATTGGGGCCATACACACTGTGATTTTCTCTGGGTTTAGCGCAGCATCAATCCGCGACAGGGTTGTGGATTCAGAGTCAAAGGTGGTCATAACCGCCGACGGGGGATACCGGCGCGGCTCTGTGATAAATCTAAAGGAGACGGTCGATGCCGCCGTTGAAGGCCTTGATTTTGTGCAAAAGGTGGTGGTCCTGAAAAGGACTGGAAACGATATCGCGCTTGGAGACAAGGATGTGCTGTGGGACGACTTTGTAAGGGATTGCCCCGCAACATGCGAGGCAGAACAGCTGGATAGTGGCCACCCGTTGTACATACTGTACACGTCAGGAACCACCGGAAAGCCAAAGGGCGTGCTACATGACACGGGGGGATATCTGACACATATCCATTCCACGTTCAGATGGGCATTTGACATCAAGGACTCTGACGTGTATTTCTGCACAGCTGACATTGGGTGGGTGACAGGGCACAGCTACGTGGCATATGGGCCGCTGCTATGTGGTGCCACAATGGTGGTGTATGAGGGTGCTCCGGATTACCCGTCGCCTGCGAGGACGTGGGACATACTGCAAAGATACGGCGTCACAATATTCTATACAACTCCGACAGCGCTGAGGATGTTCATGAAGTTTGGCGACTCGATCCCAAACTCGTTTGATCTATCATCACTCAGGTTGCTTGGCACCGTCGGAGAGCCGATAAACCCGGAGGTCTGGAGGTGGTACTTTAAAGTGATAGGAAAGGAAAGGTGCCCGATAATTGACACCTGGTGGCAGACTGAGACCGGGGGGATGATGATAACCCCGCTTCCGGGGCTTGAGACGATTCCACTAAAGCCCGGATCCGCGGCGTTCCCGGTCCCAGGAATGGACATTGCCGTAGTGGACGAAAACGGCATGGAGGTGCCGGCAGACACAAAGGGATACCTTGTGATAAGAAAGCCATGGCCGGGGATGCTCTTGGGGCTTTGGAATGATGAGGAAAAGTACAAGACGGTGTACTGGTCAAAGTATCCCGGGTTCTATTACACTGGCGACTATGCGGTGAGGGATGCCGACGGATATTTCTGGCTCCTTGGCCGTGCCGACGACGTTCTGAAGGTGGCCGGGCACCGCATAGGCACTGCAGAGCTTGAGAGCGCGCTTGTCTCACACAAGTCCATATCGGAGGCTGCAGTGTGCGGCGTGCCAGATGATATCAAAGGCGAGGTGATAATCGCGTTCTTGGTGCCAAAGGAGGGGGTGGCAGTAACCGGTGATCTGCAAAGGGAGGTAACCGCGCAGGTGAGGGACGACATCGGGGCAATTGCGACCCCAAAGGAGATGTACTTTGTCTCAAAGCTGCCAAAGACAAGAAGCGGCAAGATCATGAGAAGGCTGCTAAAGGCAATAGCCAGCAACGAAAAGATTGGCGATGTAAGCACGCTTGAGGATGGGGCCGCAGTAAGCGAGGTTCAGGCAGCCTTTGAGGATCTAAAAAGGCAGATGGGTGAGCGTGCGCAATAAGGCGTTGAAAAGTTAGACTGCCCTTGCATCGACTGACGCCTTTAGCTTAAGGAGGCTGTTTTTTGCGTCTGCCCGGGCCTTTTCTACGGCGTCTTTGAGATCGTCTCTTGCCTTGTCTACTGCAGCCTTGGAGTCGGCGTTTATCTTGTTGATTGGAATTCCCTTTTGTATTGCCTTCCTTGCGTCATCGTTTGACTTTTCCACTGCGTCGACAAAGTCCGCACGGGCCTTTTGTATTGCCTTTTTGTACGCGTCTGCAATTGACTTTAGGTCAAGCTTTGCGGGTTTTTCGGCAAAGGCTGTGCCTGCCATGCTGAGAGACGTTACGAGCGCCAGCGCAGTCATAACGGCGATTAATTGAATCTTCATACGCTGAACAATTTTTACATGATTAAAAAATATTTCTCATGATTTGCATTTGGTGCGCTGGGAAATGAGATATGCCCTCAGCGTACGTCATACTTTAAAATATACAAAATGGGTTTGTTTACGAAAACCACTGTTCCAGAGTGTGGCTTCTTTTCTGGGTCGATTTTTCCAGTCTGCTAAGTGACGACTGTACCCGGTCCCTTGAAAAGTCGCGTTCATCTGCAAGGTATCTTGTTATCTCGGAATAGTTGGGCGCGCCGAACTTTATCTCAGTGACATTGGCAACGCTTGGCTCTAGGAATATCTTTCTTATTTCTTTGTAGTTTATCTTTTCCAGCTGCTCCTGTATCTGCGGTATGTCCTCCAGCCTCCCGTGTTCGGCAATGTACTTTAGGGCGGTTTTGGGACCAACTCTTTCAAATCCGTCTGGGTTAAAGTCGGTGCCGATGAGTATCCCTATGTCGACCAGCTGTTCCTTTGTCACGCCGAGGTTATCTAGTACCTTTTGGGTGTCTATTATCTCCGGTTCGACCTCGATGTAGGTGTTACGGTTTGGCAGCTTGCGCCTGCCGCTGTTTGTAAAGTTACGCACCAGTCTTTTTGCCCCAAAAAGAAGCGAGTCGTAATCCTGGCTTGCCGCCGCATACGCTAGGTCCGTCTTGGTAAGATGCGCCGCCGTTGCCTCTCCTTCGGAAGGTGCCTGTATGTGGGGTATGCCAAAAAGATCAAGCAGGTGTTTTGCATCATCGACCATGTTGTCCTGCATGAGCGTGGTCTGCTGGGCATACTTTTTCATGTCCTCAAAGTTTCTCTCCGTTACCGCCTTTTCGTATTTTATCGTGGCGTCTTTTTTTATCTGCTTTCTGCGCTGGATCTCGGCCGACTTTAGCGATGGTGGCTTGCCGTCAAAGACATAGACTGGCTTTATGCCGAGTGCAAGAAAGTTGATGTTCCTATAGAAAAGCCCGCTTAGATGGCTTGTGACCCTGCCCTTGGTGTCCGACAGAAGGGTGCCGTCAGGCCCACGAATTATGGACAAAAACTGGTAGATTGTATTGTATGCGTCCACCGCTATGATCTTGGACGAAAACGCCTCCAGTCTGGTCTTCTCTTTTGACGCCAGAAGGCCCTTTAGATCTAAGCCCATTGATGGGTAATCGGTTATTCTCGCTTTTGTATCTAGTGGCTTAACTTGTTATATTGGGGGCAGATGACACAAAAATCAAGTGCCAGGTTAGCCAAGCGGTACGGCGACCGCCTCGAGATCACACACAGGGCAGCGGTTGTGCATTCGCACTCAGGGGTTCGAATCCCTTACCTGGCGCTTTAAATTTGGATTGTCGGGCATTATGCGCATGTATGTTCGGGATGCCGTATCTCAGATTATGCGCCAAACTTTATCCCACACTTGGGGCAGAGCAAATACCTGTCCGGATAGTTCCTATTACACTCAAAACAGAATTTGGAGCTGACCGATTCGGTAGACTGGTGCGAAAAATACTTTTTTAACAGCAAAATCGCGACAAGTATCCCAACTCCCAGCAATATGTACTGCCACATGGCTAACTATTGGTTGGCATCCATCAAAAGTCTTACTACCGCTATCGATGTTGGTCATATGGCGTCAATTGTTCCCACTTGTGGCAAATTCCATGTCTGAATGGGACGTATTGTCGGTTTAATTGATGAAAAGTGACCAGTTTGAAAATTCTACCATATCTTTTAATTATTGAGAATGAAAATTCCTATATGTTGAACGGTAAGAGCATGTTTCTATTGTCGACACTGGTGGCTGTTATGTTTGCCGCCTCATTCAATGGAGCATACGCACACAAATCAGAGGTGATTGGAGACTATAACTTTGAAATCGGATGGGATAGGGAGCCGCCGATTATAGGAATGGAAAACTCGATCACGCTGATGGTAACAGTTGCAACAGATGAGCAAAAGGGCGCCTCGGAGATGGATCATGATTCCATGTCCCATAACGGCGATGATAATGGTGATACAGCACATGATGATCATGACGAATCTGGTCATGATGCCGGAGCAAGCCATGAAAACATGGCTTTTGATACGCAACATGATGGCACAATACGCTTTGTGGTAGAGCATGATGAAGCAGATCATGATGGCGTGACTTCCGACGACGAGCATGGCCACATGGGCGGTGTCAGCGGCCTCGCATCCTCACTGGATATGTCAGTTGTACTCAATGACAAAAAAACCGACTTGACAATGATTGAAGATGAGCATATTGCAGGTCTTTATCACGGCAAGTTCACTCCGATGGAGACAGGTCATCCTATTGTAAACTTCTTTGGCGTAATCGATGGCATGGAAATTGAAGCAACGTTCCACCCGGAGACGGTTGAAGAAGGCGCACTGATAAAATCAATGTCCTCTGATGGGACGATAAATGTGGACGTAATTGCCACCAAGCCGTCTGCGGATCAGCCGATGCTGCTTACCGTGGAATTCACCGATGCCGGCGGAGAGCCCGTACTGCACATGAATTATGCGTTACTTGCAACCCAGGGCGGCACCGAGGTTCTTACAGAAAGTGAAGAGCACGCCCACCACGGAAAGGCAAGCTACTCTACAGAAATTTTGAGCTCGGATGCACCGGTCGACGTCCAAGTCAAGATACTCGGCATCGGACTTCCAGATGAACAAGCAAGCTGGACAGGTCCAAAGGACGACACAATCCCGGTACATGTAACCCCTGAGTTTGGCTCAATAGTGATGGTTATGCTTGGCGTTGCAATACTGAGCCTGGTTGCGGTCATGCGAAAATCAAACGCATTTCCAAGATTCTCATCTCAAACTGTTTGAGATGACCTGATCAGACCGATCGGTCACAACATATTTTTCTTCACAATTATAGACGGTTCACTCACCCAAAAGCAAATTCAATTTAACCTAACCATTTACTATCTTGTTTTATATTATTATGACAACTGATGCCGCACAGATACCACCAAAAAATCCAGTACCGAGTTAAGGTAGTTCCAATCAAACAGGTTCAGGTATGGGATGAGGCGCAGGCGCGCTCGCTTGACAGGGAGGGCATACGCGAGCTGGCAAAATCAATTAGAAACGAGGGATTGCAAAACCCGCCTTTGGTGCAAAAAAACGGCAGGGGCAGTTATCTTCTAATGTCGGGGCAAAGACGCCTTGCAGCCCTGAAGTATCTTAGGGCAAAAAAAATTCCTGTTCTTTTGTTGACAAAGGGGTATGATCTGGAAAATGCCAAGGCCGCATCCGTCATTGAGAATCTTCACCGTAAAAACATGAATCCAAAGGACATGGCAAAGTCATGCAGCTTTCTGGCCGAAAAGATGGGCGTTACAGTCGGTGCCCGCTCTCTTGGGATAACAAGAAAGACATTCAAAAAATATGTCGGGTTTGCAGCACTGCCTGACAAATTGAAGGATCTCGTTCCAGGCACGATAACTAGCAATGTTGCAATAAAGATCCACGAGGTGGTTCCAAACGTCCCAAAGGCAATAAAGGTGGCACAAAGGATCTCTCACCTTGACGCAAGGACACAAAAAAGCTATCTGAAAGCGCTTGCGAGGAACCCGACTGCAACCCACAAAAAACTGTTGAGGCAAGCAAGGCTTTTGGCTGTGAGAAAGACGGTTCCGGTAACGCTTCCATCCACATACGCAAAACGTCTTGAGAAGGAATGCCAGTACCGCGAGGAAGAGCCGGAAAAGCTTGCTCAGCAAATAGTTGTATCCTGGCTATCAAAAAGAAGCCACCGCCGCTAGGCTACGTGCCAGAAATTTGTTCGTTCATTTTACATAACAAACTTATCTTAACATCATTGCACAAAATGTACTAGTTGACAAAGCACATCAACAGGGTCTCAAAGGACGAGGAGAACAAAAAACGCTACAATCAGGATGTCTCGGCCGAGGACGAGTGGTCGCACATAACTGGCGTCGGTACCAAGATAGAGGCGGCAGACCCGTTGAATGTATCGGACAGGACTATCTTCTTTTCCAACAAGAGCCAGGCAAGCTCAAAGCAAGAACTGGTGCAGGAAAAATCCGACGAGATAAAGGATCAGATGAGCAATACGAACCAATACCTAAAGTTTGTAAACGTCCTGCTCAAGCAAAAAACCGACAATCTGAAAAAGGTCTTAGAGCAGGAAAAACGCTTTGCCGAGGAGCTTAGCTTCTTCCAAGATGCGCCAAAGGCGCGGCATGATCTTGAGAAACTACATTCAAAATACATCAAGGAAACCGATGTAAAGTCGCTGCTTTCAAATCTTGAGGCAGAGTACGGGCGGATAAAGGAAAAGCTTGACTATGAGCAGTCCTTGGTGGATAGAACAAAGGCCGAACTTGATACAAAAAAGCAGCAAATTGACGCGATGAGGGAGGAGCTGACATTTCTTTCCAAAAAACAAAAGACTGCGCTGCCTGCGGAGGATCCGGTTCTGATTATAAAACACGAGATGAAAAGGCTTGGGATACAGGATGAATCGGGGAGGATTGCAAGGGCGCTGCACCTGCTGTCTGGCAAACTAGACGGTGCCGATAATGGGACTATCTAGATCTTTGTAGACTAGTTTGACCGTCATTCAGATGCGAGACGATGGTCGATATGCACTTGATGCAAAACGCCTCAGTTGAGAGATTTTGCTTGGCAGTTCTCATGCAGTATAATCGGTGATTTTTCTATTAAGAAATTACCAGATAGATCCTGTACATCTACTGTCTGTATGGGATCAGAAATGCGATCAATTTCTTACCTGTATTGTATGGAATCCCATCATGCGTTCGGTCCAAACCTGATTCTTATCTGAGAATTTGAAGAGATTTGTCAAATTAAAGCGTGCTACATTGTATTAAAAAATCAGAGAATATCAAAATACGTGGAGTCTGGCTCTCAGAACCTGCTGGGTATGGTGCTGCAACTGCAGCGGGAAAGATTTGGGGATCTCGGCAGGCTCTCCTATGTTCGGCACGCCCTTGAGTCCGGCAAGACGCTTTACCAGTCAGACAGGAGATACATCGGGGAAAAATACGCAAAGCTAAAGGAGGCCCGGCCCGACCTGTTCCCAGAATCGGTCGCAAAAAAGCCGGAAAAAAAGCAATCCCTGCCAGGTGATCTTGCCCACAAGTGCGCCATGTGCAACAGACCGCTACGCCTTGATGACCGTGTCGTGCGGGATCAGAAAAACTGGCATCATATTGAGTGCTTCAGGGCAGCGGTTTCCAAGAATGAGCCGGCAAGGCCTGATACTGCAGTTCAAGAAATCCCGAAATCTGCCAAAAACCCATCCGGCGTCTCTTCTAGGGTCATAAAACACAAAGACGTGCCAAGTCCAAAAAACGACAGAAAAAACGCAGATCCGGTACTTGTCGTTCTGGCAGTTACTATATTCACACTCTTGCTTTATACTGCGTACAGTCTTTTCAGCTACCTCAGCATAATCTCAATCCTGCTTGCCGCCGCACTGGTGTTTTTCCAGATTCTGACTAGGACGCCTTCCCAGGAGCAATACCGGTACGGGAGGCGCGGCGCGTCGGTGTTCTCAATAAGCGTGATGGTGATGCCGTTTGGCCTTGGAACAATAATCGCGTTTGACGGCTATGTTAGCGGCGCCCTGTCTGTGCTTCAGACGATATTCATCTGGGGGCTGACGCTCTCGTTCTGGCAGACGATGCTGTTCGTTCCTCTGGCAATTCGGAGCATAACACGCGAGTCGCTTCTTCCTGCACCTGCAGAGTATCCAAGAATCAGCGTCCTTATCCCTGCTTACAACGAAGAAAAAGTGATAAGGACAACGATAGAGTCCCTTCTCGCAACCGACTATCCTGACAAGGAGATAATTGCAATAGATGACGGGAGCAAGGATGACACGTTTGCGATAATGTCAGAGTACAAGGACCGGATCAAAGTCATACACAAGGAAAACGGGGGAAAGGCATCCGCACTGAACGCAGGAATGCTATACGCCACCGGCTCGATAATCACAATTCTTGACGCAGACACCATAATCGGCAACTCTGCGCTAAAAAACATCGCAAAATCATTCACACAAGACAACGTTGCCGCGGTGGCAGGGAATGTAAAAATCCGAAACCGCGTAAATGTTCTCACCTGGTGCCAGGCACTCGAATACCTTTCTGGGATACAAATAATGAGGCGCGGTCTTGATTATTTCGGCGCAATAACCATAGTCCCCGGCGCCTTGGGAGCATTTAGAAAAAACAAACTCGAAGAGGCCGGCTCGTACCACAAAGAGACTCTTGTGGAGGACTTTGATGCCACCATGAAAGTCCTGCGTTCGGGCATGATAGTGAATGGCAGCAACACTGCAACCGCATACACGCAGGCGCCTCAGACCATCACAGATTTTTACAAGCAACGGAAACGCTGGTATCGGGGAAACCTACAGGTGCTAAGGCGTCACTCCGACGTCCTGCTTAACCCAAGGTTTGGCTATCTGCAAAAGTTCGCGTATCCTTTAATGGCAATACACATGCTTTTGATCCCGTCTGCCAGCCTGCTCGTGCTGGCGTTTGCAATTTACCAAGTTGTACTAGGTAACTTTCTTTACATTGCATATACACTGGGCCTTTACATCGTTCTGCAGCATCTTCTTTCTGCCATGGCAGTCAGAATGGATCGCGATGACAAAAAAATCATCCTCTACTCGACATTGATGGTTGTGGGATACAAGCAACTGACCGATATAATGCAGCTCAAGGCTGTAGTGGAAGAGGTATTCAGACTGAAGGCAAAATGGACTAGCGCAAAAAGGGTCCAGCAGTAATACTATGGCGTCGCTTCCTTGAACCCTATTGCCAGAACCCTGCTGTCTTCCTGTGGTGGAAGCTTGGTTATTCTGTATGCCGCATCCCGTGCAGCGCTTCCGTATCCTGTGAATATGTCTATGTGCTTGTCCCTCCACTCCCCAATATCCACCGCCCAGTACGTTCTGGTGTTCCATGGGGATGGGATGTCTGGTATGCGCAACATGGTGCCGTGGGAGATCACGCCCTGAGCCATGTTGGTATCTCCGTGTGTTACTGCCACCATGACTATGGGCTCATGCAGGGAACTTGATGTGAGCGGAAGGCATACGCCTGTAAACGTGGCGGCACAGTCTCCATAATGGTAGAATCTAGTTTTCTGCCCCTCGGGACTTATGAAGTCATACTGCCAGGATTGCAGTATTTTGTTATCTATCGTCTTGCCTGAGCCCTGCACCGCAATCTCACTCAGAAACGTCTCTCTGAACTGTTTTAGATAGTATGTTGAGTTGTTTTCAGAATAATCAAATGAGCCATCCTTTTTGACTCCGCTGACATAGGCGGATACTAGTCCATCGCGCGGATAATCCTTCTCAAGCGGCAGATAATATCCAGTGATCTTCCATCCGTCGGAACCAGGATAACACCTCATGTCGATAAAGTCGCGCAACTGTCCGGTCGGGCAGGCCTTGACCTCAGAGCACAGCCTATCTCCGCATACCTTGGACGGCGCAGCATCAGCATACTGTAAATAATTTAAGGTAAACAGTCCAGCAACGCTAAGCAATAGAAATATTGCAAAATACCTCACACCGCATTCTGTTGGGCTGGTGTATAAAAATATGATTTACAATTCTTTAGACAGTCTTTTTTATGAGGCATATTTTTTACTGTGTGATGGAATCAAACCTTTGTCTACAGCAGCTCTAAATGTGCATATCTGTACTCAGAGTTTTGGAGTCTGACATGTTTCAAAAACACACATTACTCTTCGTTCTAGCCATACTCGTGTTCATTCCGTCTGTGTCATATGCTCAAAGTACTGGCTCGTTATCAGTGTTCATAAAAAGCGAGAACGGAGACAGAGTGCCACCTGAGGGCTTATCGCTGAAAATATATAGGAATGTGGAAAATTCCCCAACGCATCAGATCTCTTCATTGGGTGAAAATCCTGTCACGATAGGGAAATTGTCTGCCAATGACCGATACAAGGTAGAAGTGTACTCAACAGGCATGTATGCAGGCGTTGGATTTGTGGATATGAAGGCTTCCCAAGAACAAACCACAATCACAATCAAAAATATGGGTGGATTACGATTGAATGTATTTTACAGCGATGGTCAGACCCCTATTAGTGGGGCCCATGTCTCAATAAAGTCAAACGATGGTCACCTCTGGTCTTCTTCTGAAACTGATCTTCATGGGAACACGTTGAGGGCATGGCTCTATCCAACTGTTCGGCAAGGCGATCATTATCTAGCTGACATCACTATTGCCAAAGACATTGTTTACAGACACGGGACCATATCACTCCTTCCCGGAGTTGCTCAGGACCTAAAGGTGGTGACAAATTGGCCTACAGTGGTCGACAGATTGTTCACCGTGGAAGTTTTCAATAACACCAAAACCAAAGTGGGAAAAGTTGATGGAAAATTCACAGCCGAATTGTATGACCGAAACAAAAATAAAGTTGCAGAATCAGCCGTCACCGACAAGGGGCTGGCCTATTTTTCAAAACTCAAGGTGAACAACTACCAACTTTATATCAAATTGGAAGATGAGTCCGGAACAATGCAGACTGTAGCCTCAAAACTTATCACGGTAACTGGCTCGTCTGACACCTTCAAAATCTACCTAAATAATCCTGAATTAAACTCTGATCATCTGAATTGCAATTGTGTTGCATTTCGTCTTGATGATGTGCAAGATTACTTTCTATCTCCTGCACAATTGGGCGTAATATCCACATTTGAGCAAAAACAGGCTCCACTTACCGTCGGCGTAATAGGTAGTCTGATAGGCACGGATCCTAACTTGGTAAACACAATAAAAACAATTCTTGCAAAAAACGACGGAAGTCTGGAAATTGCAAATCATAGCTGGAACAACCGAATACTGACACAAATGCCTCAATCAGAACAAGAAGTACTGATAACTGATGCCAACAAAAAAATTCAATCAATTTTTGGCGTTACTCCTAGAGTCTTCATCCCGCCAGAGAATGTATTTAACAACGATACATTATCAATTTTGAAGGACAACGGATTCACTCATCTCAGCTCTGCAATGACTAATAGTAATCCTCCACCATTTACAAAATCTGATTTTTATCAATTTCCTATTGTTCCATATACTGCATCCTTAGACGCATCCAGAGGAATTTGGATTTCTGCTTCTAACGAAAACATTCTTGATAAAATCGATGAAAGTATCTTCGAATATGGATATGCCGTGGTGATGATGCATCCCTATGAGTTTTCTATGTATGATAATGGATACGTGAACAAAATTAACGCAACAAAGTTAGCCGACTTGGGCTCACTTATTGACACCGTTCGCTCAAGAAACATACGGATAATGGCCTTGGGTGAAATTCAAAATTATGATGTGGATGAAGCTCGTCAACCAACATCTGCTAAGAATGTCGATGTTGGTTGTAACTGTGTGGCATTCAGATTGGATAACATTCAAGACTTTTGGTTAAATGATGTGCAGGGTACAATAATAGACACTTTTGATAAAAACAGAATTCCTCTGACTCTTGCAGTGTTAGGCAAATTCATTGGCGATGATCCAAAAACGGTGGATCAGATAAAACAAAAACTCAAAAAAACATCTCCGATTAATATTGCCAATAAAGGCTGGGAGCATGTAGATCATACTGCATTTGACAAAGAGGCGCAGACGTCTAGCATGCTGCAAACCAGTGAGAAAATAGAAAATGTGTTCAACACACGTGCCAGTATATTCAGTCCTCCGTACGATTCGTTTAACAAGGACACGCTTGATGCCATGCGACAAGCAAATCTGGCGTACCTTAGTGCAAGTATCATACGGGATGCTCCACCATATCCGAATGACTCAATAAAACACATTCCAAGCACAGTGACGTTTGCAAACGCAATGAGTGATGATCCTTTTCTGAATGGTACGCTACGACAAAAAGCATTATACAAAGTACAATCTAGCGTTGATCAGTATGGATTTGCAGTTGTCAGCTTGCAGTCGTCAGATCTTGCTGTGCAAGAAGATACATTTCAGAACACTGTGGACAAAGGTAAACTGACGCTTCTACAGTCTATGATTGCAGACATAAAGTCAAGCGGGCTGGTGATTGTGGACATGAAACAAATCCCTATACTGCTTGATGACGATGCTATGATCGTCCCAGGATGGATAAAGACAAACGCCGGCTGGTGGGCCGAAAGCCAGATATCGGACTCTGAGTTTACTGCAGGCCTTGAGTATCTAATTGGGCAGCGCATCCTCAAGGTTCCGGCATCAGGGTCAGGCGACTCTGGGGAAAAAGATATTCCAGGATGGATAAAGACAAACGCCGGCTGGTGGGCCGAAAACAAGATAACTGATTCTGACTTTGTAAGGGGAATCCAGTATCTGATTGAGAACGGAATTATAACAATCTAGCTTGGGAAAGAGCTGTCCGGACCGACCTTCTCTTCCGGCTTTACGTCCTGGTCCCACTTGCCCCTGACGCCCTTTACCAAAAAGAACACACCCGCACCAATCAGTGCTACGACTAGGCCGAAAAACGCTGACCTGTACTGATACACCATGTCACAATCTACCTCTGTCTCTGTCCCGTCTTTGTACTCAAAACACTTGCCGAGATCCTGGGCCTGAATTACCAGGTTGTAATAATGTGAGCCAAACACTCCCAAAACGATAAACCCTGCAAAAACAAGGGCTACTCCTATCAGGGTAAATCTTATGTCGCTCACACCCTCTTGTAGGATCTTGTGCCTTATGTTGTTTTTTCTAACTTTGACTTTATGGTGGAAAGCGAGTTCCTGTAAAACGAATCCATGGACCCTAAAAACTCCTCAAACGCCCTTCTGTCGGGGCCGCGGCTTATCAGAAACGACGTCCACGTAAGCTGGACGCCCTTGCTCTTTGGCGTGATGGACAGCGTTGCATGATACCCGTCAAGCGGCAGCCCCTCCGTCGCAATATATGACAGATACTTGCCGCTCTCCCACCCAGTCACATACTCGATCACCTCGTCTCCACCCTCAAAGAATATCCTCCTTGATGCCCCTATGCCGCGTTTCGTCTTTGAGAGAAACTCGGTCTTTTTTACGCCCTCGACCCAGCCTGCAAGTCCGGCAATATTGCTTATCTCCCTCCACACTGTATTCTGCGGTACATTGATTGATACTGACTGGGTGACTGTTCCGGTATGGTGCCCATCCTTGCTATGCCCAAGAATTACATGTACCATGCACTGCAAACTGGGGCGGATTTTTTAAATTTTTAAATTCATTCGACAGATATACATTTGCTAAAAGCCTAGCCTAGCCATGGTCTTTGGGTGGGGCAAGAAAAAGCAGGAGGAACAATGGCAGCAAAACGAGCACGTTCAAGATCAGGTGCGCCTCTCCGAGATAGAGTCCATGCTCCAAAAGAACAAGGAGGTGCGGCAGGCCCAAATAGTGCATCAGGCCAAGCCGCGCTTTGAGACGATAAAAAAGGAATTACGCTTAACGCTTTCGATAGCGGACAATCTGAAAAACGACGACCTCAAGCTCGACGACGTTGATACCAGGCTTCGGGTTATAGTCACGCGTGGCAAAAAGGACGTGGTGGAGACAATATCAAAAGAGGCAGCAGTAGATCTGCCGAAAATCGATTCTTACGAGTCTGTGGTAAAATGCGCCGAGGTGTCCTCCCATGCCCTGAAAAAAATCGGGGACGTGCTTGGCAAGAACACGAGGATAATCCACATATTTGCAAAAAAATATGCAAACGATCTCAAGTTGCACCTTGAGACCCTGTCTGCAAACCATTCCGACATACTCAAACTGCTCAAAGGGATATCTGACTTTGAATCCAACGTGGCTCAAATCAAAGAAGAAAAGGCAAGACTCGAGTCCACCGAAGATGAGGCTGCAGAGAAAAAGTCAAACCTGGAAAAGTTCAAAGAATCGTTGCAGCAACATCATAAAACAATATCGGAGCTTGAGGACAAGATCTCTGTCATAATGGGGTCTTCAGATTATGAGCAGTTCCTCAAATCAAAGAAATCACTAGAGTCGGTATTAAATGATGAAACGCGCCTCTACAAGGAAATTGACGACGAGTTCTCAAAGATATCTAGGCCTCTTGGCAAGTACGTTTACGTGACCTCGCTTGAGAAACACCTGAAGGTCTTGCTAGAAGATCTTGTCAAAAGCGCCGCAAAAACAATCACTAGGGAAAACAAGGACGCAGTTATCACGGTACTCGAATCGTGCATGAAGGGCGTGATGTCTGGCACGGTATCAGTTAAGGAAAACGACAAGACGGTCGACCAGATAACACACCTGATATCAAACATTGACTCGTTGATTGAAAAAAAGAGCCAGCACGAGATCAAAATAAAAAAGATAATGGACGCAGTCAATTCATTCGATTCCGGGCGCCTTGCAGATCTTCAAAAACAGCTTGACGTTGCAAGAGAAGACAGAGATCATGCGGAATTGAAAATAAAAACACTAGAGTCTGAGATTGAACAGCTTGGGGCGCAGGGCGAGGACATCGTTCAGCAGATAGCCGATCTTATCAACAAGGCGGTGGGGACAAGGCCCAAGATACTTAGGTGATGAAGATGGCAGAGCGCAAGGTGATCCTAAAAGATGACGTCAGGGATGGCATCCTAACATACTGCAAGATGAAGCATCCGTTCGAGGGAATATTGATTCTTAGGGGCAAGTCAAAAAAGGGGGTAATTACAATCGACGGCCTTGTGATTCCGCCGTTTTCTTACAGCGACCAGACATTTGCGGGGTTTCCGCAGTCTTTTCTGCCCTTTGACCTATCGTATGTCGGGGTGGCTCACTCGCACCCAAGCGGCTCTGCGGAGCCGTCGGTTACGGACATGCACAACTTCTTTGGCCTTGTGGCAATTATAGTGAAATCGCCGTATGAAAAAGACGACGACATATTTGCCTGGGACAGTGGAGGCAACAGACTGGAGATAACCGTCGATGGTGAGGACAAGCTAGAAAAATCGTGACAAAACTTTATAAGGTTTTTAAAGAGATTGATAGTGTTGTACAGCTACAAAAACTATCTTATGATTCTTTTTGCATCACTTGCCGTGAGCATCGGACTGCAGATGATTCTTCCGTTTCCGTATGGCCTTGCGGCAGCACTTGCAATCTTCATAGCTCTGCCGCTCCTCATAAGGAAACGATACATGAGCCGGATGAGGGGGTATGGCGGAGACAGCGGAGGGGGCAGCGGCGGAGGCTTCTTCGGCTTTAACTCTGAGGGCAGCGGCGGGGTAAAGTATGTCTGCCTTACATGCAACCACCGATTCAAGGGCGCAGCATGCCCAAGGTGTGGCTCCAAGATGAAGCGAGCCGACTTTTAGGTCATGTCGCTTGAGACCCTGCGCCAAAAGGCCATCTACCAGAACTCGATAGATACCTGGATTGCTGCATGCGAGGAAAAACAGGTTGACTGGTATGAGGCAGAACACTATAAGCGATTCATAGCGCACCTGTTCAAGAACGGCCTCAACTTGAAGAAATTTCCGCTTTGCGTCAAGGAGACTGGCGGAATGTATGAGCGGGGCAAGGACAAGACTGCCTTTGCAGAGTCGCTGTCCCAGATGGAGGATCCCAACGCGGCCGCATACACGATAAAGCTAAACGATGACGCACTTAGGGCGATCCGTAGCTTTGGGTTTTCCAACTAGCGGCCAAGTTTTGGGTTTGCCACCGACTCAAGCGCGTTTCCAATAAAGACAAACGCAAGGCCCGTAATGGCTATCATGACTCCCGGCGGGACTATCCACCACCAAAGGCCTCTTGCCGCAGCCCCGTATGACTTTGCATCATGGAGTATTTGGCCCCATGTGGGAAACGATGGGTCGCCCAACCCAAGAAAGCTAAGGCCCGCCTCGGTGGTGATTGCCGCAGGTACAGATATCGCGATGCTTGCAAGCGCGTATGGGAGAATCTGCGGTATTATGTGCCTGAATATTATCCTAGAGTCCTTCTGACCCATGGTCTTTGCGGCATCGACAAACTGCCTTGTCTTTATCTGCAGCGCCATGCTCCTTGACACCTTGGCAACTCCGACCCAACCAAACAGCATCAAAAACCCGATGAGCACAAATATGCTGTTTGAGATGGTGACCGAAAGAATTATCAAAAAAGGCAGGGCCGGAAGCGCGTAAATCACATCGTTGAGCCTCATCATGGATTCGTCGGTCCTGCCTCCCCTGTAGCCTGCATACACGCCGTACACAAGCCCTGCCACGACTGAGCCAACTGATACAACTATGCCGATAAACAAGGCAATTGGGATGCCCCATAGGATTCCCACCGCCAGATCCCGCCTTAGCTCATCGGTGCCGATGAGTCCAAAGACCTTTCCGCCCAAAATCATCCTTGACTGGACGATCTCATTTTCGGCAAGGCCAACTATCTTTGCCGAAAACACATATTTTCCCTTGAGGACCTCGTTTTGGCTGAATTTTGAGAACACTATTTCTGCGGTAGACAGGTCCGCAGTTTCAAAGGAAAATGCGCCGGATTGCATGGCGAGATTTTTTCGTATCATATCGTTTGTGGAAAATATTCTGTCGTAAAAAACTGTACCGTGTGAGGCATGCGGCACAGACGTTGAGATGAGTCGTAGTACCGTGCCGTCCGGTCTAGTTACGTCAAGCTGCAGCACTGCCGAGCCCTCATATCTTATGCCGTACTCGAATATGAGGTCGTTTGGGAAGAAATCTGACTCATAGTCCGTCTCAAATTCCGTTGTCAGTGCGTGAGCGCCCTGCGAGCTGACTAGGGTGGTCTGCGAGCTTTTGATTATCTGGTGCTCGGGGATTTTCTTTTCGGAAAAATAGTTCACCCATACTGGCTGGGCGGATTTCGGAAAAGAGGTCCAGCTTGCGGGGTTGTTCCACTGCTTGTACGTCTCCATGGGGATGAATATGACTGTGAGGGCGGATACGAGTATCAGTATTGCAAGTATCCCTATTCCAGCGATTCCAATCCTGCTCTCAAAGAACGCCTGCTTGACTTGGCCTGTGGTGGGCACTTGACATCAACCGGTCCTGATTCTAGGATCCAAGTATCCATACAGAAGATCCGCGATGAAGATGCTGATGAGAAAGAACGCCGTGAGGACATACGTGGCCCCAATTATCACAGGCAGGTCCATTACATTTATGGCCTCAAAGTAAAGCCTCCCCATTCCGGGCCAGTCAAAGACGGCCTCCGTAATTATGGCCCCGCCGAGCGAGCCTGAGAGGCTCAGGGCCAGCACCGTGATTATCGGTGGTGCTGCATTCTTTAACGCACTGCCAAAGATTATCTTCCTGCGTCTTATTCCTACTGCCTTTTTAACAAGGACAAAGTCCTCGTGCATGACTCCTACCATAAAGTTCCTGACAAGGTATGCCCACGTTCCAAACCCGATCATCACTATTGTGATCAGAGGGAGGGTCATGTGGTATAGGAGCGCCCAAATGTATCCCTGGTCTGAGGGGGGGATTAGCGGCGTTGCTCTTGCGGGAAATATGTTGTAGTAGAACGAGAACGCGAATATCATGATGAGTCCGACCCACCACACCGGAAAACTACTGCTGATTATCGCAAACGATGAGGTGATCCTGTCTGCCTTTGAGTGGGTCTTGCTACCTGCCATGGCACCTACAAAGATTCCTATCAGCGATATGATTATCGTCGCGGTGGTAAACAGAAGGATCGTCCTTGGCAGCTTTTCCAAGATGATGTCTCCGACCGCGGACGATCCGCCGTCGCTCATCAGGAATGTGGCGTGACCAAAGTCCAACACCAAAATCTTGTACATTGCAAGTCCTATCCTGTTAGGTGAGTACCACGGCGAGTCGAGCCCCAAGTTCTTTATCCTCTGCTCCGTCTGCTCCTGGATGTACCTGTCAAGCTCTGCAGTGTCCCTAAATCCGCTCACGAGGTCCCGGTTCTCTATGATTTCGCCCCTTACCTGAATCGCAACCCCCTTCTTCATTATGGAGTCCATGTTTGCGCCTACTAGCATTATGGTGACTAGGAGCGTTGCCAAAAGAACACAGAACAGTATTGCAATGCGTATTGCAAAATAACGCTTCAGTCCCATTACGTCAGTCTGCAAAAAATTGCATATAATGTCTGTGGTGTTATGTTTCGGGTGTTTTGCGTACTTGAAAGTGGCCTTAGATGTTTTTTATCTCGAATCCGGACAAAAGTGTGATCATCGCAAACGGCTTGTCGATCAAATCAAGCGTATCCTTTAGGGACTCAAAGCCCTCCTTCCTTGTTCCCATGTACGGGGAAAGAAAGAATACCTTTTGCTGTGGGTTGGCAGCTCTTATCTGGTCTTCCAAATTGATGTCTTTTTCCATGGCTGTGGGTTTTTCAAGAATCACAAGATCGTACGCCTCGCAACTTTTGCACCTGTTCAGGCACGATGAGGAGTCGACGACAAAATCCACCTCGCAGTCTTTTTGGGCGAAGATCTTCTCGTACATGTGCGTGATCCTTTGGTTGTCTTCTAACACTAGCGCTCTGATGTCTATCCCCACCTGATAAAGTTCCTTGGAAGAAACGCCTGAACTCCCTCCATCTTGGCCGTCTGCAGAAGATCCCTGTCAAAGCTGACAAGAGTTGAGCCGGTAATCTTTGCAGTGGCAAGGATAAGGTTGTCCGGCGTGTGGCACTCGTAGTATTTCTGCGAAATCCTGTTTGATTCCTCGACTATCTCGTCGGTCCTGTCCACAGTTATTGGCTGCTTGCAGTACTGGTAGACCTTGTCCATGGCCGACACCGGGTCCATGCCGGTTATCTTGTTCACCTCGCCCAGTACCGTCTCTGGAATGACCAGCTTTGCCCTGCTCTTTTTCATCCGTCTTGCGATGGACCTGAGAACCCTCCCCTCTTGAATCTCTTTGATGAATATGTTGGAATCTAAAACTACAGTTTGACCGTATCCGCTTTCCATGCTTATGCTTGGATCTGGATATAAAAGCGATTTTGCAAAAAATGTATCATGTTACAACTTGTAACAAGTCGTTAAATAAACACCATAAAAACCAAAGATGTGTCCGAGGGCAAGTCACTAGCTGAAAAGCTGGATGCGGCAATTGAAAACCTGAGCATCTGGTATCGCGTAACACTTGTAATGGTGATAATAGGTCTCCTCTCTCTGTCCGTGGTCATATCGTTATCGCAGTATTACTTCCACCAAGAAATCGACAAACACGGGCAGATAACGGAGATACGAGACGAGGCCACAGGGAATGAATCAATAGTGTTCGTTCCGCACTCTGAGGAGATATTTTCCGAGCAGAGCATACTGAATCTGTATACGACGCAGATATGGCTGATGACAAGCAACGGCCTTGTCATAGGGCTGCTCTCGTTTCTGTTTTTGTGGATAACGTACCGCGGGCATGCGTACAAAAAAGAACTAAAGTCAATCGAGAACCAGCTCATCAGACAGTCATACCTTGTGAACTTTGAGACCTCGATTCCTGAGGGTGAGACCAGGGTGGACAAGATACTCAACCACTCCTGCCTTGTCTTTCCGGAACTGCAGTCCCTGCTTGGGGGCAAGATGGGGAGAAAAAAACTGCCCTACAAAGTTGACCAAACCATTGGGGGGCATAAAGTAGATGTCATAGTGCCGACCAAGAAGGGAGACTTTATCGTCAAGTTCTTTGACAACGTGGGGCTTGAGACTCTGGAAAGATTTACCGGCGATATCTCAAAGGGCAGCAGGAACGTGTTCCGCGTTTTGTGTGTGGCAAAAAACTATGATGAGCCCCTGCAGTCATCTGAGCTGTCCTCGCTCATACAAAAGCTGGGCCTGGAGTTCGACATGGACCTGATATTTGAGGACGAGCAAGGATACTCGATGCTGTGGATAAACTAGTCCTCGCCGTACTTTCTTAACCCGATGACATAGCGGACATCGGGATCAAAGTTGACGCACTTTAGAAACGTCGTCCTGCCCTTTTCCGTCACCTTGTATTCGAACTTTGCCTTTGGGTTCTGGCTTTCGCGCACCTCGACAAATCCCTTTTTGCTAAAGCTTTCGAGTATGAGTCTTAGGCGCTCGCGGTTTAGGTCGGAGCCCGGTGTGCCGGTAGTTATCTGTCTTAGGTTCATCCACGTGCCCACCTTTGTCAGGTACCCCAGTATTGCCACATTCGTGTCGCCAGGCGTCTGATTGAATTTTCGCTCCAACTAAAGCAAAATTTGATTGATATAACTTATTTGTTGTCTGAGTAAATTATTTGCACAAATTAACAAAGATCGAAATCTATTCTAAGCGCGGAGGCCGACTGTATCCGTTGAGCGCAAACACAATAAAAAAAGCAAAGAAGCTGGTTGAGGAGGGCAACGTCGTGCAGCTTGAAGACGATCTGTTTCAAGTACGCTCATCATCTGACCCCTCCAAGTCCTACGTGGTGACAAGGGACTCTTGCGACTGTCTTGGATTCAAGAACTTTTTCAAGTTCCATCACGGAAAGGGGTTGAAGGCAAACTGCTCGCACCTTGAAGCCATCAGGATATACCTGGATGAAAAGCCCTAGATCCTGACAATGCCCGCATCCACAAGGTACTGCAGGCTGTTGGTAAACTCCGAGTCGGATATCCTTCCGTCTGCCCACCATCCTGCGTTTGCCTTGAGCCATCCGGGTATGGCCTGGGACTTGGGTGCCGAGTCGTTTTTCTGCAAAACCAGCACGTTCTCCTTTGCAAGATGTTCTATGGCGCTTGCGAATTCAGAGTCCTGTATTGCCCCTGATGACCACCACCTTGCCCCGTTCTTTATCCACGACGGTATCGTGTTTTGCGCTTTGATCTCAAACGTGTTCGTGGCTACTTGTGTGGGGAGTCCGTATACGAGCCTGAGGACGTACTTTGTGCCTTCAAGGCCTTCTGTGTCAATGGTCTCCTCATACGACGCATCCTCGTTGAACGTCCCCTCCAGTATGTCCACTAGGCTGTCGGGATACTCGTACACCAAAAGCTGATAGTCGGTTTTAGCAAAGTCTTTGTGTACGAAACCTGTCACGTCGGCGCCGGAGCCTGACTCGTAGCTCTTCTTGATAATCACCGCGTTGTCAGTCTCAGGTAGTGACTCTGGAGCATTTGAAAGCACAAGCTTTCCTGACATCCAGGGGTGAATCTGGCAAAAATAATAGTATGCAAAGTTTGTAAGGCCCGCTGTGGTTACGGAAGAAGATTCAGCTGGCGCGATGCTCCCTGTCTTGAAAAATAATCCAGAGTGATCCGGATGGCCGGCAATGCCGCTGGATATGCTGTGGGCCGTGGAGTCTTTGTTTATCCAAGATATGGTATCGTCGGGATCAAAGGGCAGTATCTCTGGCGAGAACGCGATTCCGGAATACTCATCCGATGCGCCTTTTGATATGATTATCTCTAAAGTATTTCCGGCCGCGCTTGCATGACTTGCATGCAAAAGCAGCATCAGTGCTGACACCACGGCGATGGCGGCAATCCGTCCGTACAACGTGTTGTATTGGGCTTTGTTCCGATATTCTGATTTTGTCTGTTCAAAACAGACAAACGCAGTTTAATTGGGTATTGCGGGCCTGAAAAACCTTCTAAACATCCACAAAAGCAAGAGCACCTCTATCTGTTCCATGAACATTATGAGGTGCAGGTTGACCAGCCAGCCGCCCATGGTGTCGTTAAGAACCGCGTATGATATGGAAAAGACGTACTCCATGTAGCGTACTTGCTTTATGCCGAACGCCTCGTCTTGCGCGCCTGGGCCCCTGAGATGCGCTACGGTGCCGTCAAACCCTCCCTCCGACATACTCTCAAGCAGAACCTGTTTGTCGTCAAAGTATACTGTGTTTCCGCGGTCGATCAAAATTATCGTGGTACCAAAGTATGCCATGAATACGACCATCAGAACTACTATTGCCCTTGCCGACCTGCTCCACATAGTCTTTGTTATCTGGTTTCTGAAAATCCTTCCAAGCCTTCCAAGCTTTTCCTTTTTTATCAGGACTGCAAGGCCAACAGAGATGAGGGTTGCGATTCCAAGGTTGCCAAGCCAGTGCTCAACCAGGAACTCGCTTATCAAGAGCCTCAGCGGTATAAACACTGCGGCAGTAACTCCGACAAATACCATCTTCTCCCTAATGTCTCTTAAGTCCATATGCGCCCCTTGAAGCAAAGCAGGAAACTGCCTAGAACTTGTTCTTGAGATCCTTGAGATACTTGACACTTATCCGGTATGCTTTGATCGCAGAATAGATCTCAAAAAGCTCCTTGTATGTTGGGCTGAGCCTTTTTAGGTCCTCTCTGTCTATGCCAAAGTCGGTTATGGTCTGCCATATGTTCTCAAGCGAGACTCCCTCACCATCTACTAGTATGGATGAAAGGTGCCTTCCTATGCCCTTGCCGAGACTGATACTTGTGGATATCATGGGCGCATTTCTTTAGCTCTGATTATATCTATCTCGGCAATAAACCGGGTTTGGCAGTTCCAATCTGGAACTGCGGATTTTCGCGCTTTGATCTTACTTTTTACCTGTGACTGAGAGTCCCTTTACGTTCTTGCTGTTTATCTTTTTGGCGTCGCTTTTGATCTCAGAGACGTTCTTTCCGGTTGCGTTTGCAACGAACTGCTCAATCTCATGCTTTGGAGTGGAAAGCTTCTCAAAGTAGGCACTTCTTGCCTCCTGCAGCGAACCGCCGTTATCCAGCACTTCCTTCATTGCGTGTCTTGCTTCCTCAAGGAGGTTCTTTGTGTAATTTATCTGGCTTGTGATGACGTCCTTTACGCCCGGGTTTAGGCCCTTGATATACTGATCATACCTGTATCCGGAAAACGTCCCATATCCTGGGGTTTCCGCCTCTATTGCGTCTAGGAGCATCTTGTCTGCGACCATGCGTTTTTCTGATATATCCTGCTTGTGCATCTCTATCTCTAACTGCCTTTGCAGCCTTTTTTCCTGCATGCTGAGGTATTCCTGATAGTGTTTTAGCTGGAGAGCCTTGTAGGGATTATCCGCATTCTGTGGTATGTCTGCTGACTTGTAGTATAACTCGTTAAACGTAATTATCTCCTCTCCTACCCTGAGCGTTGCCTTTGACATGCCCCTCAGATCGCCAGACGTGACGTGTATGTTGGCGGTGAACATTCCTGGCATCTTCGCCTCGCCAAACGTGTACTCGAAATTTCCAGTAGCGTTGGTGACAGTTATTGCAGTGGTGTCTGCAAACCTGACTGTAACAGTGGCATTTGCAACCGGCTTCATGGCATGATCAAAAACGGTTCCAGAGATCGTAGGCCTCTCATACATGCCTATTCGGTCTTGCTCAAAACCTGCGGAAATTACAAAGTCCCACAGGGTTGCACCATGTGCAGATTGCATCCCGGCAAACAGAATGATGCCCAGCAAGCACGAGGCAATAAGGATCGCACGCATGACTACAACTTTAACAATCTTTTGTTAACCACTGGTATCAAAATGAAAGTAGTGAAAAATCAGTTATTTTTGAGCAACACATTGAGTAAACCCAGACCGTCGCCTGATCGATTCATTCAAATTCACAAAGTCCAGATCGGATCCTGCAGTCGGGATCAAATGGCAAAACGATGGTGGACAAAGTTTTGATCCAAAAATTATCCCAAATTGAACGAAAGCTTTTAATCAGTGTGCCCTTCAACGTAGAAACGTTGCAATTAAAATTTTACACACTTTTGCTATCTTTGGCTTTCCTGACTGCACTATCACCAATGGCGTTTGGTGCCGAAAGTACCTCCCAGAACATAGTAAAGGCTGGCGATTATGTGACGCTTTCCGGCGAGGGAATCGACCCAGACGATGACTCCCTGACGATCAACTGGAGACAGACCGGCGGAGAGGCAGTAAACCTGTCATCCACAACCGATGCCGAGCCGTCATTTGTAGCACCTGACGTAGAAAATGGCAAAGTAAAGATTCTCACATTTGAACTCCGAGTAACCGACCCCTACGGAGGAACTGACATTGACACTATACGAATTACAGTTATGCCAAGAAACCAATCCCCAACCGCAGATGCAGGTCCAGACCAAAGCGTAGAAAAGGGCGATGAGGTAACCCTTATGGGCGACGGCTTTGACCCAGACGGAGACCCGTTGGTGTATAGATGGTCGCAGATTGACGGCCCTGTAGTGACACTTGATGATCCAAACAGGCAAAACCCAACATTTGACACTTCGACAATTTCAAGAAGCACCGGAACTCTTAGGTTCCAGCTTACCGTGGCAGACGGATATGGCGGAATAGCGAAGGACAGCGTTGTAATCAAAGTCACCGCTGGCTCACCGACACTAATCACTGCCAATGCCGGCGCAGACCAGCTGGTAAATGAGGGCGCGATTGTGCAACTGGAGGGCTCATGCGTTGACAAGCTAAACAGAGATGTCACATCCCACTGGTCTCAGACTCTCGGTCCATTTGTGGCACTTTCCTCAACTGCAGACACTGACCCAACATTTGTAGCTCCGGAGATTCCAAACGGTGCAATAGTTCCGACTGCATTCAGACTTACCTGCTACGTTGATGGTGCAGGGACAGCAACTGACATTGTTATTGTTAGAGTAAACCCAGTAAACGATGACCCGTCCGCAGACGCAGGCCCAGACAAGGAGACTCTGTCAAACAGGATGGTATACCTGACAGGTATCGGCACTGATCCAGACGGGGACCTTCTAAAGTACTCTTGGAAGCAAACCAGTGGTGAAGGAGTCAACTTGGTATTTCCAAACAGGCATGAAGCAAGATTCCTCACCCCGCAAGTTGCCGGCGGCGCATCAACATCACTTGAATTTGAATTAACAGTAAGCGACCCATATGGGGGCTCTGACACTGACTCTGTAAGAGTATCAGTCGTCTCTGATAACGCAAGAGCGTCATCTGATGCAGGCGCTGACCAGGTCGTAGATGAACAGACTGATGTAACGCTGCTTGGCTCGGGCTCTGACCCAGACAGCGATAACTTGACCTATTCGTGGAAACAGATTGGCGGCGAGGCAGTAACGCTGTCTGCAACCGATATGGCACAGCCAACATTCATGGCCCCGATAGTGGCTAACGGAAACGTCAAAGTGTTAGTATTTGAACTAAGGGTGGCCGATGAGAGCGGGATTCCTGGAAAGGATACCGTCAAAGTCACAGTACTCCCAGTTAACGCAGTACCAACTGTAGATGCAGGCGCAGCGCAGAGGGTAGATGTGGGCACTATAGTGGCACTATCTGGCTCAGCCAACGACGAAGATGATGACCCACTCACGTTCATGTGGAACCAGATATCTGGGCCAACAGTGACACTGTCTTCAACAGATGAACTGCAGACATCGTTCACCGCACCAAAGACAAACGTTGATGCCATGTTTACATTCCAATTAATAGCAAATGATGGGCAGGCAGACAGCGAGCCATCTACGGTCACAATCACCGTAATCGGCGAGTCGACAAAGGCCATCACTGCAAATGCAGGAAGGGATCAGAGGGTACTTGAGGAAAGCACAGTGACTCTGTCAGGATCTGGCAGCGACCCACTCAAGCACAAGCTCACATACACCTGGAGACAGGTATCTGGTGAGCAGGTAGTACTCTCATCACCAACGCTTGCAAAGCCATCATTTGTCGCACCTATGGTTGACAACGGAATGACAAAGTTACTGACATTCGAGCTCACAGTACATGACCCCAACACGGGCAGAACTGCAAAGGATACAGTGGTGATAACAGTGGAGCCTATCAACAGTGACCCAACTGCAATTGCCAAGGTAAAGAGCGTAAGAGAGCCAGTATAAACCCGCACGATTTTTACAACAACACACTAATCTAGTCTAGACATGTATCTAAAGCGATAACTGATTTTGGATTTAGAAAAGTTCCGTGACGATGTCTACACGATTACAAACCGACTTTCGCCACAACTGACAAAAGAAGACCTGCCAAAGCTAAATTACGTCCGCCAAAGGCTCATCGACCTGTACCAGCAAAACCTTGTGAAGATAAACCACTCCGTACTGGAACTGATATGTGCCGCAAACCTTGTGGCAAAAGGCTACACCGTGGACGTTGAAAAACGACTTACAAACTCGCTTGTATGCGACATTTACGCAAAAAAAGATGACAAGACATCAATAATCGAGATAGAGACGGGATTCACGCCGCCCGAGCACGCCTTGGATACGATAGACTATTACTTTTCAAGGGTTGTCAGCAAGATTGCCAGGTACAGCAAGTTCTGCGACGAGTTCTCACTCGCAACGCCTGTGATTGGGATATTGCCGGTGCACCGGATTTTTCTCAACCCGCCGCAGATGCGGCAGGAGGTGGATGTGAGGAAAATCAAGGCAGTCTGCGACAGGTTTTACAAGAACCCGCCAATCGAGTACGGGGAGATCCTAAATGCAAAGCTGGACAATGTATACCTGATAAACATCGACAAGGACTTTGCAAAGGAGATGCACCCGGTATCTTACTACAAAATGACCCTGTCACTGCTTGAGAAAAGCGAAATCGACATCTGAGCAGCTGCCCTAAAATATGACATTATGCTAACCAATGGTGTAATGATCTGCGCAAGCTGCGAAAAACACAAGCACTACGAGTGCATCGACTGCCAGAATAACCACAAGACAGAGCTTTGCTCGTGCGATTGCCACGTCCAGGCCGACATGCACAAGCACAGCTGATTAGATCTCATAGTCCCTATCCGACCTTAGCCTTCTATCCACGTCCTTTGCCAGAATGTCCAATTCGGCGGTGTCACCAAAGCTTTGGTATGTGAGTTTTTCCAGAGTCTTTAGGACACTCTTTGCGGTCTTGTACTGGGGAATCGCAGGCTCGTTTATCTCGCCGTACAGGCCTATGCCGTTTATGCCGTTCATCTTTGCATATCCCAAAATGAGGCCGTTAAAGCCGGTGATGATTGACTTTGCGGGAGTCATGTGTACGTCAAGCCGCTCAAGCTGCCTTGTTAGTTCCTGGGATGTGGTGGTGATGAATGTTTTCGGCTCGTCCAATATTGGATGCGTTGTATGGAACCCGCCTAGAGTATAGATGAATTTGACGTTGTGTTTTTTTGCAACCTCAATGACATCAAGGCATAGCTGGTGCAAATCCGTCTCTGATTTCGGCTGTCCAGTGCCGCCGCCAAAGATTATGACGTTCTTTGCATAGCGGTATTCCCAAACCTCCTTTGGGATTTCAATGTGTCCGCCCATGTCGAGCACGTACGAGGGGTTTGCGGCCTCAGCCGTTCTAAAAAGAGTGGACTTTTTTGACTTGTTGACAAAGTCGATGACGATATTCCCAACGTTTCCCATGTCCTGGAGGGCAGCTATGATTAACGGCTTTTCTACTGCCGGCTCCTCTATCTGGACAAACCTCACACCGTTAGTGCCCAGTCAAGCGATTAAAACCTTGATGCCTATGACCTTCTTAGCAGGGCTATTCCTGCAAGTATTATCCCAAGCGCCGCGACTTGGAGCGCGTTTACCTGCTCGCCAAGAAACAACGATGCGTAAACTATGCCAAAGACAGAGGACGTTGAAAATATCAGGATTGTCCTGACGGTGCCGATTTTTTTGAGGGCCGTATAGAAGAGAATCATCGGCACTGCAAGGCCAAGGATACTGAGTAGAATCACGTTGGGCAATGCCTCGCCTGGAACTGAGAGTGGCGTTCCTGCCGCAATGATGACTGCGGCAAGGGCCGCCGCCCCTATCGCTGATTTCATCTGGGCCAGCCTCCACAGACTCATCCTGCTTGTCGCAATCTTGCTCAGGTTGTTGTCAAGGGCCCAGCAAAGCATGGTGAGAATTACAAGTATGTTTCCAACGTTTTTGATGTCTATGCTAAGCCTGGCAGGGTCAAACTGGGTAGCTATAACAAATACTCCGATAAAGACCAGGGCGGCAGAGGCGTACCCGAACCGATTTGGCCTTTCTTTGAAAATGAGTATTGCGATTAGCACCGTGAACACTATCTCCGAGTTTGCAAGTATCGTGGCGTCCGACGCGGTTGTGGTCTTGAGGCCGACAAAGTACACGCTTGGGGCTATGGCGGCGCCAAGAACGGCAATTACCACGACCAGCTTTATCTGATTTGCCGAGATTGTGGCCTTTTTCCTTATCGTGAATGGAGTAAAGAAGGCGGCCGCAATGGCTGATGTTATGGCTGCAAGCAATAATGGGTCGACCAGCTCTACTGCTGGCTTTGCCAGGGTGGAGATGGAGCCGAACAGCGCGGCAGACGAAACTGCAAACAAATAGCCTGAGTTGAGGCGGCCAATCCGTGCTCTGTACATGGCTGATGGATCCGGCAATGCAATAAAAATTCAAATTTCATGTGCTCTGGGGCTTTTCCTCATGCGGTTTTCTCTATTCCACTGTGGATAATTGTAAAAATATCATCCAAGTAGGCGGTTTTCTTAAAATTTGCCTTAATTGGAATGCTTTTCACTAAATCCTAGAGGGGGCAGCCTTGGATCTGCCTGCCAAGAGGTTAAGATTCATAAATCGAAAAAACTACTCAACGGAGATAATCGACACCATGACCAGCTTTGGTACTTTGGAATATGTAATGGACAAGTTTTCTGGCACGTGGAGCTGGAAGGTTACCGGCGAGCGAGCGGTGGCTATGGTATCGCAGATCATACCGCAGGCTTGGTACGGGGACGGTGAGTATGAGGCGATAGTTCCCGACGATCCGAAAAACATTCAGCAAATCAAATGGATAATGGACAGGTATCCGCTTGAGATACTCTCAAAGAACATCTGGCAAAGAAAGCTTCCGCCGTCCGCAAAGCCTGTCAAACAGAGGCCAACTAGAATTGAAAAGCTAAATCTTGCGACGCCGGGCAAGCAGTTTCGCGGAAACCTCTTGAACTTCCAGCGGGAGGGACTTGATTTTCTGATAAAGTCGTCCGGCAACGCCCTTCTTGCAGACGAGATGGGGCTCGGTAAGTGCGTGCTTGGCACCTCGCTGGTTGAGACAACCTCCGGCCAAACCCAAATTCAGAATCTATGGGACGGCTCTGTCCGAACCGAAGGGGATGACTCCGAGGCATGGGCAGATCTAGTCCGTCCAATTTCAGTTCACACATTTGATGGGCAAAAGATGACAACTAGAAAGGTCACCAGAATGTTCCGGCAGCGTATACATGAGAAGATAGTAAAGATAACTGTGCAGGATGGTGCTGCCATGGAATGCACACGGAGGCACATGCTCCTCACCCCGGGCGGCTGGAAAAAAGCCGCACACCTGACTGTCGCTGATAGTGTAGCCTTGCCATCATGTGAAGCAAGATATGCTGGGACACAACGGGTGGCCCAACCAGCGGGATGTGGTGACGATGTAAAACACCCTGGATGGGTTGATAATAATGCCGGACTTGAAGGCGTGATTCTGTGCGAACCGGCACAGGCAAGCAGCCGTGTGTTGTACAATGCCACGCAAAGACACGTGGGCAGCTCCATTCGATGGGGCCGTGTCAAGAAAACCGAGGCGGTGGACTATTCCGGGTACGTCTATGACCTCTCCGTCCCGCAGACGCACAACTATGTGGTAAACGGCATGATTTCGCATAATACTGTCCAGACTTTGTCCTATATTGCAACGGAGCAGAATACATTCCCAGCACTGATAGTGGCACCGCTTGTGACACTGCAAAACTGGCAGAGGGAGATTGAAAAGTTCATGAAAAGAAAGAGCAGAAATGGGAGGATAGTTGATGATGCCTCTCCAGTCTCAACCATAATTCGGGTGGGCAAGTCGGAAGACCTTGACAAGTATGATTTTTACATAATAAACTACGAACTGCTCTACAAAAGATACCGGGACCTTGCCAGACTCAACCTGAAGACGATTGTCTGCGACGAGGTGCAAAACCTGCGATCAAAGACTACGCAAAAATACCATGCAATCAAAAAACTTGCGGCGCTAGAGTCTGTGAAATACCGGGTGGGGCTTTCAGGCACGCCAATCTACAACCGCGGCTCTGAAATCTGGCCGATTGTCGACATACTGCGACCTGGACTGCTTGGCAGCTTTAAGGAGTTCTGTGAGTATTTTTGTTACATCAATGAAAAGGGGAAGGCGATAGTTCTTGAGAACAAGCGAGAGTCGCTGCGCAACATGCTGCAAAAACACGTCATGCTCAGAAGGAAAAAGACCGACGTCCTTTCCGAGCTGAAGGAAAAAATCAGGTACAAGGAGATAATCGACGCAGACATCAACTATTACAATACCGAGCTTGCAAAGATATGGAAAAAGCTTGAGGACGAAAGAAAGGTGGCGCAGACTGCGTTCGACGCCTCGACTGCGTACCAGCGGGCAATACAGAGCGAAAGGCAGGCAGCAGGCGTGGCAAAGCTGCCGCACGTGATCAACTTTGTCAAGAACATAATGGAGATTGAGGAAAGCGTCGTGGTATTCTGCCACCACAAGGCGATCCACTCTCTTTTGCACCAGAGCCTTGCGGAATTTAGGCCCGCCTCAATAATAGGCGGTCAGACCGACAAGGACAGGCAACGTCAAATAGACTCATTCCAAAACGGGGAGACAAAGCTGATGATTGCCGGGCTGAGGGCGGGAAACGTCGGAATCAACCTTACTCGCGCAAAGTATGTTATTTTTGCAGAGCTTGACTGGAGCCCCGCAATCCACCTGCAGGCAGAGGATCGACTGCACCGAATAGGGCAAAAGAGCACCGTTTTTGCGTACTATTTGATTGGAAACGGAACACTTGATGAGCACGTGGCAAAGATACTGGTGGATAAAAGCTACGAGATCGACGCCATCATGGATAACAGGGTGGAGTCTTTTGAAAACAAGGAGAAAGCAGAGCTCATACTGGCCCAGATTCACGACAAAATAAAATCCGTAATGCAAAGATACTGATCGCTTTAAAGTTCCTCTGTGATGTCTCGTAGTTTTTTCTCTAATTGGCCAAGTTTTGCCGCGTTTTTTTGATCCTTTGCCTTTCTGCCGATCTCTGAAAGCAGCGACTCTACGCCGTGCGGTTGGCCGAGACTTGCGGCGGCGCATTCGAGTACACAGAGTCCGTCTTGAGTCATCTCGCATACTTTGACAATGCGGTCGTCGTGCCTTACGGTCGTAAACATGATGTGGCCTGCAGTTCTCATCTTTTCCAACTCTTCTGCCACCGCGCTCTCCTTCTCAAGAAGATACTTTGCAATATCCTGCCCCTCAAGCGACTTTATCTTGAGCAGCCTGAGGATTCTGTGAGACATCGGGGTGTCCTTGTCCCAGAGGATGGACGTGCCTTTGTCGGTTATGACAAACAAACCGTTCTTCACCTCTAGCAGCTTTTGGTCCTTCAAGGACGCAAGCCTGTCCAGAGTCCTGCCAACCCCGAGTACGCCGACGTCCGACTCTGCTATGTCTCTCTCATCGAACCCGCTGGGATGAGCCGCACCAAGGTAGAGGAACTCCAGGTCTGCCGAGTCTAATTTGTACACTGGACTGCAAGGCCACCTGCCAATAAAATTCATGCGCGAAATCACAGTGCGATTTGGTGCGTTGCGACGCGCTGCCCAAAAGCCTCAAATCGGGAGCAGCTCAACGCATCCTATGGACTTTATGCTTGAAGAAGAGATGATAGACCTTGCCACGTTCTGTCTGCAGAACCCTGGCTCAGACGAGGTCGGACAAAAAAAGGAAAGAATAGTAGAGATTGGAAAAGAACTGTTTGCAGACGGAGGAGTGGATGCCCTTGAAAACATGTTCTTTGCGCTGGAGAACCGGATCAAAGAGGAGATTGGTAAGGATCCCCGCCCACTAAGGTCGCTTTGGAACGGAAACACCGGCGAGTGGAGTTACTGATAAAAAATTAGAAAAGGCCGCCTACGCCTTTCCGATTCTAAATATGGCCGTAGAACATGTTGGACACGTTCCTTTTGTTGCAGGCTTGCCATTTTTCAGAGTGACTGGATTAATACCTGACATCTCTCGTTTCGTTCTGCATTTGACGCAGTAGCCTATCATGATGCATACTAGCAAGATCTCATATTAGCGAAACACTGTGAAAATTATTTAACATGTGGGTAGATTGAGGCGCCAACCATGTCACATTATTTTGACAGAATCTCGGACTCAATCTGACTTGATCTCACAATAAATTGACAGGAACGCTTGCAGATTTCCTGTTTTCCGAGTTGGCATACGAGCATGCCAAGCCGCGCCGGTATTTTTTTCAAACTGCAAAACTTGGAAGCCGATCGAATCCTGGAAAGGACTGTAAACTTGGTGAAATAAAACACACGATGATGATTCATCGTTGGGGCTTTAACTTACTATGAACTTTATCTCAAGCGGCCTTGAGAGGGCGTCGGCATTTGGAATACTATCCCAGACGTATATTCTTGCAGTGTACGATCCTGGCATGTCCGCAAACCATGATATTGCGGGCGAGAACGTCTGCTGGGGGTTTATGTTCCCAGATATCCACGTCAGTTTTTGGGTAATGCTGTTGCGATCCATTACCTCGACTATGTATACGAACGATGTGGCTGCGACCTGCTTGTTTGTGATATCTGCGGATATCTGGACCTGCTGGTACGTGTTTATGTTCTGGGACAACGTATCGCCAAACGAGTTAACCAGGCGCGCGTTCCTAAGGTCTGCCCTCTCAACTCCCGTGGCTGCAAAGACTAGGTTCATGGGGCTTAAAATCAAAAGCAAAGCGGCAAAAAATACGACCTTTTTTAGCACGCTTGGATACAAAAATCTGCAGTACTAAAGAGTTTGCATGATAAAATCATTGATTAACTGCCAAAATTGTTCATTACAGTTCTATTCGATAATAGTCCCAGCGTTCGGGGTCGAACTTTGTAACAAACTCGGCGTTCTCTTTTTTCTCTATCCTTTTCTCTATCACGTCACGCAGAGCAAAGCTGGTCAGGTATTTGTAGTTCATAGAGTGGGCCTGCATGGTGAAAAGGTGCCTCATCTCGCTCCCCCCGTGCAGCCCCCAGTATCCCATTTTCAGAGCTATCGGCTCTAGAAATACAGTGTTGTGCTTTCCATAATTGACATCGTCTATCTCTGGACGGAGCGTATAGTTCTCAAGCGGCCCTCCCTTGGCAAACCCGATTATGGGTCCATCCACACTCCCAAGCCGCAGCGTGTTGAGAATTGTATTTTGGTCCTTCATTGTTTTTTCAAAGTGTTCTTTGTCGAACTGCAGTGGGATGGGTAGCTCATTGTACACCTCAAGCAGGGTTTTCAGAAAATGCGGGTCTTCCCGTATTCTCATCGACTCTATCCTTGGAACCAGTCTCAGGTCTTCATAGATGTAGTCTGACTGGATCTTTATCTCTTGTTGCCGAAGATTCAAAAATCCTGTCACCACGTCCATGAAGTTTTTTCGCATGTGCTTTGGTAGGGCTCTTAGAACAGTCTCGCACATGACAGTCTCCTCGTTAAGAAGATCTTCAAAGTATGCTACGGAGCGCTTTACGATAAATGACGGGTGCCACGCAAGGGCATGCGCGTTCTTTTTCGCCATGTCCATGGCTTTTACAAAATCTCCAAGAGCATAACCGCTGACTCTGTCGATTACCGAGAGGAGCCACCCAAGCTGGTTGTAATATTCCCGCATCGCCTTGCTCTCTTTGGTGATTGGCGACCTATCAAAACAGTCGTTGATCTGTCTTTCAGCATTCTGCTTTAGGGCACCCTTCCACGGATACGTGGTGCGGAGAATCAGCGACTTTATGATCTCTATGTCCAAGTCGGCATCCTTGAACAGCTGCTTTACATTGTTGTCGTGGGTTAGGAACTTTATCACATTGTCCTCGTGCGGCTTGTCAACACTTTTTTGAGGATCAAAGTCGTGGAACAGTGCAGCGGCGTACAGGTACTTGAAATCCTCCTTCTTTATGTTGTTGAGGATGCTCTTCCATTTCAGCACTATCAGGGACACGTATGTGACCTCTAGCTCGTGCGATATGTTGTGGTAACCGTAATAGTCCTTCCCAAGTCCCTGGGACTCGAACAAGTTGATGGTATAGTCGAGCATTTTGACAAAGCAGGGCCTTTCCAGCCCGCACGCAACTGCCAAGTTGATTATCTCATCGCGCAGAGTCTGCGTATTTGCAAATAGCTGCATTAGTCTATCGATGATGGGCACAGTTTTAAATCTGTACCTCAATCTTTGAAAAATTTTTGTAAAATAGGTGCCATTTTTTATGATTTTTACAGGACGGCCTTCACCTGCTCTGCTCCCCTCATCTGCAAATCAATGTATTTTTGATTCATACAAACAATCCTTACATCTTTGTGCACACACAAGCATTCTAGTTCCAAACTCTCTGAGGTAAACCAGATGAGTACAAAACAAAGCAAATCCAAGATAAAGTCGGTCGTCATGAATCTTCTGGACGAGGGCTGGTCTGATAAGACTATGATTTACAAAAAACTTCAAGTCGAATATGGGCTGTCCCAGTCTGAGGCAAGGCTTGCCTGCAAGGAGGCAAAAATCGACCTGATGCTAAAGCTAAAGGCGCTACAATCCGGAGTAGTGCAGGTTTAAGCACAACACTCAAAACAATATTTTTTTTACCATACTTGATGGAAATCCACAAGGATATTCTGCAGGGTCTTGCGGATGGCGAGACGGCCATGACTGTTACCATAGGCGGCATATCATACGATGTAATTCGGGCTCATGTTGCATACGAGGACGTCCCGGTAACGAAGCCCACGACCAGGGGCGGGGTTTACTTTTCCGACAAGATGGCATTTAAGATACGAGCGCAGATAGAGGGGCAGTCTCTCTCAGGCGTGTTATCAAAGGCCATGCTTGGGCCTAATTCCGACTTTGCCACCATAACGCTTCATGCTAAATTGGGGGCATCTGACTTTACCATCTTTGCCAATCTGACCAACTACGTGCAGAAAAAAGACACAGTTGATCTGAATCTGGTGGTCATCGGAACCAAGCTAGGCGCCTGATCTGCCATAATACGAGTCGTATGATTTGCGTGTCTTCTCGTCTGAGAGCACCTCATATGCGTTGGTTATCTCTGCAAACTTTTCTGCAGTCTTTTCACTCCTTGTTCTGTCTGGGTGGTACTTTTTTACAAGATACCTGTATCTTTTTTTTATTTCCTCAGGCCCTGCATCTTGGGCCACCCCGAGAACGCCGTAATAGTCCGGCAGACTCGAGTCCTGCACCATTTTCCTGAACTCCTCCGCACCCTTTCTCTTCCTTGGGCCAAAAAAATCGTCATCATAGGCGTTCCATTCGGAGTGGTATTTCTCATAGTCGCGGTCATGTTTTGAGGCGTATTCTTTTTTTTCATATTCTGACTTTCTTCTGAGGATGATGTCTCTTGCAAGGTACAGGAGGACTCCACCCAGCGCCGCCGCGATTATTGCCATGGCAAGCTTTACGTCGTTTACGTTATAGTACTCTGAAATCTCCTCGGAGCCTCGCTCTGCCTTCTCGCTTATGATTCCGCCCTGCTGGGCGTACGATTCAGGAACCTGCTGCATGGTGGTGTGCGCGGCAAGGATGGCAAAAAGTAGGGGCAGCGCAAGTGCATAGTTGGGCATTTTATACGTAGGTGGGCTCTGAAATATTATTTAATTTTCGCATGGAGTTCTCATACCAGCCTAAAGTCCTCTTTTACTGTGTTTAGCACTATGTTAGTTATCGTCTTGTCTATGTTCGGCTTGGATGATAGCATTTTGACGAATTTGCTGAGCTCATCTCTGCTTTTGAACTTGGCTACAATGACGGTGTCTGACTCGCCTGTCACATCGTACACGGCGCATACGTTCTCAAGGCTGGCAATCTCGTTTTCAATCTCGACCATTTTTCCCTTCTTGGTGAATATCTCGATTATGGCAGTCAGGTCGTAGCCGATCTTTTCGTGGTCGATTATTGCAGTGTATCCCTTTACTATCTTTTCCTGCTCCAGCTTTTTTATTCTGGTGAGCACTGTGACGGTGGACATGCCGAGCTTCAGCGCGAGCTGACGGGAGGAAAGCCTGGCGTCAACTAGCAGGTTTTTTAATATCTTTAAATCGGTCTTGTCAAGATTCATCGCTCATGCTTCTGTCTTTACAAATATTAAAGGTTGTCATGATTTTCTGAATGAATTTTAACCGTCCAGCTGGAGCACAATAAATTCGTCCACGAGTATCTGATACCATGATAGAGAGCGGCTTTGATTTTGATCGACTGTACAAAAAGGTCGTCAGGTATTATGTCGGCCGCCGGCGTTTCTCAAAGGAGCGCGCAAACTTTATCGCCCAAAGGGTGGTGCAGAGGGAAATCAGGTTGAGGACGTGTCAGAACTCTGGGTGTTCCCATCTTTTGCATGATCACATGAGAAACTACGAGTCGTGCCTTGTCAGCCTGTGCGAGTGCCGCCGATTTCAGAGGACTGGTGCCTAGTTTGCCTCTATCTTGCTTACCAGCGAGTTGAGCGAAAACGGTTTTTGCAGATATTTTACCCTGTCCTTGAGGCTCTCTGAGCTCTTTATGGCAGAGAGCGCATACGCTGAGGCAAAGATTATCTTCTGGGCCGGCTTTATGCTCAGGATCTCAGTGGCTACCTCGGAACCGTTCTTTTTTGGCATCGACTGATCTAGGACTACCACGTCAAATGGGTCCTTGTCGAGCGTCTCAAACTCTGACTTTAGACCGCCGCGGTACTTTTCCAGGCACTCTTGGCCGTCCCTTGTCATGACTACATCATGACCGTACTTGCGCAATATGCGCTCGTACTGGGACGCTGTGAACTGGTTGTCTTCCGCTATCAGTATCTTCAAAGTCACATTCGGCTTTGAGTCGATTCGGTTTTAAGCTTAGTCTGTTCTATGTGAACGGACTGCACACGCCCGAAAGCAAAAAATGGTGCGGCGCCGCATTAGGTGCGTGACGGAACTGGACGAGTTGCTAAAAAAGGGTAGAGATCTTCTGGCGAAGGGCCTGTTCGAGCAGGCGTTGTCGCACTTTGAGCAGGCGGTACTGCTTGATCAAAACAATGCAGAGTCTTGGAACCAAAAAGGGGCGGCGTTGCGAAGCCTTGGGCGGTACGATGAGGCGCTGGAATGCTTTAACAAGGCATTTGAAATCAATCCTGCCGATCGGCATTCGTCGTAGTGATGAATGCTTCAAAAGACTAATTACTTTGAGAGGTGGCATCGGTAAACAATTGACTGAGATCGAAAGAATTCTGAGACAGGCATCCGAACTATGTGAGGACGGGGACTTTGCAGGGGCGGCAAAGCTTTACTCGCAGGTACTGCGGAGGCAGCCTGAGAACGTGGACGCGCTCATAGACAAGGGAGTGGCGCTCCAAAATCTTGGAAAACTGTCGATGGCACTAAAATGCTTTGAAAAGGCGTCCGAGGTGGATCCTAAGAACATAACTGCGCTCATCGACAAGGGATCCGCACTGCACGGGCTGGGCAGATTTGATGAGGCGATCTCTTGCTACGATAAGGCGATATCTTTGGACAAAAAATGTGCGATGGCATTTGCATACAGGGGCCTCTCGCTCGGGGAGCAGGGAAGGATAGAGGAGGCGCTGCACAGCTTCAAAAAGGCGCTGCAGATAGACGGTGATTACGATATTGCGCAGATAAGCAGGGACATCGCGCAAAAGATACTAGAGGAAAACGAGTCTACTGAGTGATTCTGCGGAACTCTGGATCCTCGGCAAGAAATGAAAACGTCTCGTTTCCCCTAAATTTGGCCGCAAAAGATGGCTCTGATTTTAGGCACCTTGAGATGGCAAGCACTGTATCATCGCCCCTGCCGCACTTTGCAAGGCCCCTCGCAAGATCGTAGAGGACCTCGGCATTATCGGGATACGCCTGCAGTATCTTCTCACAGCAGGATGTGGACTCGTCGTACCTGCCTAGGGAGAACAAGATCCGCTCCATGTGGTATAACGTGATGTTATCGTCCGGATTTGATTTTAGGAGCGTGTAGCACAACGCAAGGGCATCGTCAAGCCTTTTGAGCTTTCTGAGCGATGATATCTTGTTTGTCAGTATAGTCTTATCGCCGGGGGATAGCCTGAGGGCCTGCTCATAACACCGTATTGCCCCCTCATGGTCCTTCATCTTGCCCAGTGAGTACCCTTTGTTGTTAAGAGCTGAAATGTTGTCGGGGGAGTCTTTTAGTATGGCATCATATGCGGAAAGCGCGTCCGCGAACCTTTTTGCAAGGAACATCCTGTTTGCCGTATCGAGCAGATCTTCGGACATTTCTTAAAACACAGTCACGTCGCCAGGGGCAGACTCACGTTTTTGACCCTGGTGGTGCTCAAAAAACTCCTTGTGGTCAGCTGACTGATGCTCTCTTAGCCTTTCCACGTTCTCAAATGAGCGGTTGCAAAGATAGCATTTGGGCTTGTACTCGTCTACCATGGGGAGCACCATGCGGAAATGACTGTGTCGCCTAACTTAATCTTTCAGCGATATCCGCGGCGGGGCTCGTTTGTTTTATATTCCAAGTTGGGCAAAGCAATCCGTTGTTACGCGATCTTATCACCGAGTCAAAGGCAATAGAAAAGGCCCTTTCCGGAGAGGAACTCTCCTTCAACGACGGCCTTGAGCTTATGAACAGCGAAAACCAGTTCGTGGTGGGCGCAACTGCCGACATCGTCAGAAAAAGGATGGTCGGAGACAAGGTCACATTCACCGCATCATACTACATGAACTATACGAACGTGTGCGCGGCAAGCTGCCAGATGTGCGCGTTTTACAGGAAGGGCGATGAGAGCGACGCATACACCCTAACACCTGAACAGATAGAAAAAAGGGTAGCGACGGCAAAGCAGATGGGGGCAACAGAGGTCCACATCGTAGGCGGGTTCCACCCAAAGCTGCCGCTTGACTATTACGAGAACATGATGAGAATAATCAAAAAGAACCATCCTGAGATGACGATCAAGGCGTTCACAGCGGCCGAGATCTTCTACCTTTCCAAGCTCACAAAGAACTCTGTCAAGGAAATACTCTTGCGCCTCAAAGAATCCGGGCTCGACTCCATGCCGGGCGGAGGTGCAGAGCTGTTCCATCCTGAGATACGTGGCCAGATAGTCAGGGGCAAGTGCTCTGGGCAGGAGTGGCTTGATGTAATTGAGACTGCACACAATCTTGGAATAAAAAGCAACGTCACCATGCTGTACGGCCACATAGAAAAACCGGAGCACATTGTTGATCATCTGATAAAGGTCAGGGAACTCCAAAAAAAGACGGGGGGATTTCTTACATTCATACCGCTCAAATTCAGCTTGGACAATACGGAACTTGAGCAGGAGCACAAGGTGACGCACGAGTGCTCCTCGATATACGACATGAAGGTCGTGTCCACGTCGAGGCTGATGCTTGCCGGGACGCTGAACAGCATATCTGTATACTGGGTAGCGCTTGGCAAAAAACTTGCACAGGTGGCGCTCTCAAACGGGGGAAGCGACCTTGTTGGAACTGCATTCTCTGAGGAGATATACCGTGCTGCCGGCAAGCCCACCGCATCATCCGTAATGGAGCTTGCAACCATGGTAAAGGAGATAGGCAGGCAGCCGGTCCAGAGGGATACCTTCCTCAAGGAAGTAGCCGTCTTCTAAAGGTGCTTTTTTACAGACTCTACCTTGTCTTCCAAGCTTTGGTCTTTGTCCGACCTAGAGTCTATCTTCAGCACGACCTCGACGCGCCTGACTCCGAGTCTGTGGACCGTCTCAGTCATCTCTCTGACTGCCTCCAGAACATGGCCCATGCCTTCTGACTCTATGGCAGTTCCCATTGGGGTGATGCTGTACTTGACTGACTTTATCCCCCTGAGTGCGTCCACTGCCCTTGCAACGTAAAAGCTGATGCTTGTGGACTCCGTCCCTATGGGGTAGATGCTAATCTCGGCGTGTATCAACAAAAGTTGTTGGCTGTGTTTTGCTTAAAATCTTTAAGCCTCGGGCTTTTTTTCCAGGGTCTTTGCGGCGCCGCCTTTTTTCTTTCTTGCCCCAAAGCTTACCAGCACCAGCAAGAACCCTATCCCTGTGAGGATGGATGCAAGAGTAGAGTACTCACTGTTCTGCCTTTCGGCAGTCAGGAGCTTTTCCTCCTCCTCATCGGTCATCTCTGCGGATCCGACGGGCGTGATGGAGTTGAGGTATATCAGAAGGGCAAACCCGACTACAAGCATCGCAATGCCGCCTCCGAGGATCTTCTTGTCTACTAGGACCATGCTCTGCACCACACTGCCTTACACACTTGAATAAATCTTGGCATTCTACACCATTATCTCCTGATCAAAATAAAAATATTCTTTGTCCTGACGGGTTCTGGCCGCATGATTCGAGTTGATAGGCATGCCGCAAACGGGGTGATAACGACTAATATCAATTTGATATGGTATTGATATGAAAACAACCCAAACAAAAGATTTGTCAGCAACAAGTCCGACTGCGTTTCAAAAAAACGCGGGCACCAAGTTGAATGTGACGGAGGTGATTTGATGAAAGTAATGATGGCAATACCACTAGCTGCAATACTTGTCATGGCAGTAACAATAACCAACATCTCTCCTGCAGACGCAACAAAGGCAGACACGTCGAACAAACTATCTCCAAAAAGCTTCGGTCTGAAAAATGCGTACAAGGTGAGCGTGGAGAAGACCTACGACAAGGAGCCTTTTAAGAAAACCAGTCTGAAGGCAGAGGATCTCAAGACAAAACTGAAACTGATTGAGGCAAAAAAGGCAGCAGAACTGATAAAGAGAATCTAGCTCGCCCAATCCTTTTTTATTTTTTATTTTTTATTTTTTATTTTTTATTTTTTATTTTTTATTTTTTATTTTT
>Ga0169931_10000383_pt1 | contig 72077 bp, 64 predicted proteins | sample Kivu_15m_20L_FD_129675 | JGI IMG/M metagenome (GOLD analysis project Ga0169931, IMG submission 129675) | Freshwater microbial communities from Lake Kivu, Western Province, Rwanda to study Microbial Dark Matter (Phase II) - Kivu_15m_20L... | ecosystem: Environmental > Aquatic > Freshwater > Lake... | reverse complement strand
GACAGTCACCCAAACCTTGAAGCTCCAGGGAAGGCCCGTCTTTCAATTCCTATGCGATGCCATGACAGCGCTCAGAAACGGCACGACTGCGCCTTCACTTGCGTAAGCGGTGAACGGTTACCACACACAAAGCCAGGCAATGCCTTCCCAAAGGGCGAGAGCCCTGGGAAGCGGGTGCGGGAACGAAAATGCGGGTCTCCGACCAAATGGGAGTCCTCCTTCCGGGTTGTCATCGGCCCTGAACATTCCGAATAGTGAGCAAAAACGGCAAATTTTACCCATCTTCACATCTGGGCTTTTCCTCTGACTATCCGGGCGGGCAGGATGCCGGGATGGATGTGGCGACCAAGTCTGAGCCGTTGAACCTTCAGGAGCGGGTAGCCTTTCCCCCGCGCCTCGCATGGGCCTTTTGCCTGGGATTTGCACTGTTGACGGGTTGTCTGGGGTGGGCCACCGGGGACCTGCTGGGGAATGAGGGATTACGGGCGCGGGTGGCTGCCGAAATGGCTGCCAACTCGTCCGCTCACGCCCCTTTGGGGCCCCGGAGTTGGTGGGTGCCACAATTGGACGGGGAGCCGCTTCTGACCAAGCCCCCCCTGCAGTATTGGATGGTGGCAGCCTTGGGCCGATGCACCGGGCGCGTGGGGGCGCTGGAAGCTCGGTTTCCTTCCGTAATCGGCTGGTTGGTGTTGGTTGGATTGGCTTGCTGGGTGGGATACCGGAAATGGGGAAATGCTGGGGCTTTGAGCACACTGTTGGTCATGCCTCTCAGTTTGGCGGTGCTGACCCAGGTGCCCAGTGCCGAGTTGGACCTTCCGTTATGTGCCTGGGTGTTTGGCGGCCTAGTGGCCTGGGAGGCGCTGGTGCGGTCCGGCGGGGAGTTCGGCCTGGCCTGGTGGGGTTTGGGTTTATGCCTGCTGGGAGGTTTTTTGCAGAAATGGACCGGGCCGGCATTTTTGTTGCCGGTGATCGGTTTTTGGCTGGTGTGGAAAAAGGATTGGCGGTTGCTGGCCCGGCCTCTGCCCTGGATTGTGGGAGTCGTGGTTTTGGCCGGGGCCCTGGGGTGGCTGGTGATGGCGGGCCGGGAAACAGGCTGGGAAGTCCTGTGGCAAACGGTGGTGCGGCGTGAGGGCTTGGAGCATCTTTCCCCGGCCCACCATGGACGGCCCTACCCGTTTCATGAATGGGCGACCTACCCCTTGCAGGTATTGGCCATGGGGTTGCCGGGTTGCCTGGCCTTGGGGGGTTGGGCCCTGGTCAGCCAAGACCGGCGGAACACTTTGTCAGGCGATGGGTGGCTCCAGATCTTGTTGCTGGGAGTGGTCCTGCCTTTGCTGTTTTGGACTTTGGTTCCCGGGCACAAGCCGCGGCACGCTTTGCCGGTGATCCCACCCTTGATGGCGCTGTCTGCAGGGGGGTTGGCATCTGTTTGGCCTCAATGGAATCCACTGTTTGCCCGCAGGGCTTCAGTGGCGCTGGCGGTGGTTGCCGTGATTTGGGTGGGAATAAAAGCAGGCCAGGTGACCCTGAAGGCCTCCCGGGCGGGGCAAGCAGCCAGCCCTACCCAAGTGGCCAGGGAACTGGCTCTGGTTCTGGAGGGGGAAGGAGCCCAGGTACAGGTGGGTTTGCTTCGGGATGACGGGCTTTTGTTGGCCTTGGCCGACCTGGGCATTCGGGTGGACAGGCGGCGGGGCGGGGAATGGCGCACGGATTCGCCCATTTTGGTGACAGCGGCCGAACGGGCCCATTTTGGCGGAGCTGGGCTTCTTTTGGAGGGTGTTGACCAGCAGGGGAAGCCGATTTTCCTGCTGGATAGGACCACGAAACCGTGAGAGTGGTTGAAAATGGGTCCAACCCTGTCGGTATCAACGTCACAGACCGTAAAATGGAAAGGATTGGGAAGGTTTTGCGAGGCCAAACCGATTGACCACCCTTGAAGTCTGGGCAAGAGTTGTCAATGCCCGCGGCACAGCCTGATGGGGATGCGTCTGCCGGTTCCCGCCTGAAACCGATGAAAACAGACAAAATATAAGGCCGGAGTGGTCGCATGATGGGCCTGAAAAAAAATCTGGCAGGGTTGTTTCTGGGTGGTTTGCTGGCGATTGCCGGCCAAGCTCAAACCGCCTCGACCGGCAAGTTGGGTGAGCCGATACCCGGTCCTTTCCATCCGCTGGTCTTGAACGGGGAACTGGTGGACCGGTACCACTGCCCCCTGAGTGATTTCGGTGCCCGGCCTATCGTGCTGGTGATGGTGCGGGGTACGGAAGTCTCGGATGGCTGGAAGGCCAATCTGGCTGCCCTGAACACCTTCGAAGGCCGTTTGCATGATGTGGGCATGCGGGCCATGGTGGTTTTCGTGGACGACTCGTTCAAGGAGCCCCTGGCGCTTTCGAGCATCGACAAGCGGCGTGATTTGCAGGACAAGATGAAGGCCCTGCTGGGTACCGCGAAAGATAACCCGTATCCCCACATTCCGGTCTGCCTGGATTCTGGAGACCTGTTGACCCGCTATCCCATGCCCCAAGGGGCCGAGGCGAGCATTTTGCTTGTGAAAGGATTCCGGCTGGCTTATCGGGTGGACCTAAACGCCGGCGAGGGGACGGCTGATAAATTCGCGGAAATCCTTAAAACCGCGGAAAGCAAGCTGATTGACAAGAAACTCGTGCCCACTCCCAAGCCCCGCCTGAAACCCCGGATTGAGGACTGATTGGCCTGCCATGGGGTTTTCGATTCCTTTTCCACCCCGGGGCCTTGCGGCCCCGGGGTTTTTCCTTGGCCTATCCCCCCGGGGGACCGGCATCGGCGCCCCTTGTTTTTGCTAAACTAAACTAGCAGTAGCAGTCCCACACCGCGCCAGCGGGGACAAGGGTCCCGGGCCGGGGTGGCAGGCCGAGTGATCACCATTTCAGGGGCCGGGACCATGAAGAGCTGGGGGTGGGTGGCTGCAGTCATCCTGCTGGTGGGTGTTGTTTTTGGCATCACCTTCATGTCGAACTTCGACCCGGAGATGGGCAAGATCGCGCCGGCGACCAAATCGTCCGGTTCCAGCGGGGGGGACAGGCAGGAAACCAGTCCAGAACCCGAGCTGGCCGCCAAGGTGTTCCCACCCGGGGACACCGATTCGCTGCTTCAGGAGCACTACAAGCCAGGCCATCACGATTACTGGATGACCAACCCGCACAAGGTGCCTGTCAAGTTCGGGCTGGAAGGGAAAAAGTGCACCTGCACCTCGGTTTATTTCTGGAAAATCCCGCTGGATCATCCCTGGTGGCAGGGGGATGGCAAGGGGTTCCTGAAGGATGGCAAACCCGACTTGGCCGCCCTGCAAAACGCCCAGGGAGGGCCGAAGTTCGCCGAATTGGAAAAGACACTTTATAAGTCGGAATTGACCGACCGTCAAACCGAGGTGGAGATCGCGCCCGGCGAGGTGGGTGTGCTGCGGATGACGTGGAAAAACGAGAAGCTGCAGAAGGACACCATGACGGCCACCCTGTGGCTGGGGAAGAAGGAGTGGCGGCAGTACATCAGCGTGGAGGCGCGCATCAACACGGCGCCACTGCTGTTGCTGCCTGAAACCGCGGTGGATCTGGGCAGGCTGAACGGGTCTGGCACTCCGTCCGCCGAGCGTGAGATTCCGGTCTTCTGCCCGACCCGGTCAACCCTGCAGGTTTCCGACCTGGATGTGCGCCTGACGTCCACCCGGCCGGTGAGCAAGGAATGCGTGGTGGTGAAGGAGGTTCGCAAGGCCAGCGAGGCCCAACTGAAGCAAAAACAAGTGGAGGTGGACAGGCCGATCCAGACCCTGTTCTTCGTCACGTTACGCGCCACCTGGAGCCCGCTGGACGGGGGCCAACCCGAGATTGGCCCCCTGGTCCGCCGGCTGGAAGTGGGCCTGAAAAATCCGGATGTTCCCGAGCAGGCACGGAACGCGGCGCCTTTGCGGGTTACCTGCCGGATTGACGGAGATGTGGAGGTGCTGGGCACGGATGACCGCGGTTATGTGCTGTTGAACCGTTTCGAGCGGCAGGACGGATCGAGGGCGACCGCCCAACTGGAAACACAGGATGCCGGCCTATCCCTGGAAATTGACCGGGAGAGCACGGCACCCTTCGTGCAGGTGGAAATGGACAAACGGCCCAAGGTGGTGGGCGAGCGATTCCGTTGGGAATTGCGGATCACGGTGCCCCCCGGCAAGGTTTCGGGCGAATTTCCTCGCTCGGAAGGGGTGTACAAGGATTGCGCGGTCTTTGTGAAAATCGGAGGGGACAAGCCCCGGCTGCTGCGCATTCCCATCACCGGGCGGGCGGACAACTAACCCGGGGCTCCATTACTTCCAACAATCGTTCTCCTGAAGAATCACGGCGAGGATTGGTCCATGGCAGAGAGGAAGGATTCCTCCACCCGGGTGTGGATTGGCAGGGTGGCCACCGTGATCGGCGTCGCCGCGCTGGTGCTTTTTGCCGGGCTGGGCGGATCCTGCCTGGCCCGCTGGATGCGGGAACAGCCAACCAGCATCACCGCCAGCGCGGAGCCCTGGGCCAAGCTGGCGGCCAGTCTGGAAGCATGGGAAAAACCGGATCTGACCCTGGTGCTGACCGGCGAACAGCATGGGTATATCCTGCCCTGCGGGTGTTCACGGCCGCAGGTGGGCGGGCTGGAACGGCGTCAAAACTTTTTGAAGGTTTTGAAAAGCAGGGGCTGGCCCGTGGCGGCGTTTGATGTGGGTGACATCCCGCAAAAGGGCGGCCCCGTCAACCTGGGTAACGAGCAAGGCCTGATCAAGTATCGGTACAGCATGTCCGCCCTGAAGGAGATGGGATTCCACGCCGTGGGATTCGGCGCCTATGAAGCTGGAATGGGGTTGTTCAAGGTGCTGGGTGAATACGCCTTGAACGAGACCAAGCCGAGGGTGGTCTCCGCCAATCTGAAAGACGCCGCCGACCTGTATCCGGAGCAGACCGTCCCGTGGGAAAAGGTGACGGTGGAGGGGCAGCCGTGGAAGGTGGGTGTGACCTCGGTGACAGGGCCGAAAGTGGGGGGGGCCATCCAGGACAAGCAGGTTCAATTCACCCCGGCATCGGAGGCCCTGAAAAAGGTTATGGCTGAAATGGATGCCGCCGGAGTTGAACTGCGTGTGTTGCTATACCAGGGCTATTACACGAAGGCCGCACCCGGTCAGGAACCCCGCGAAGTGGAGGCTTTGGCCAAGGCGTTTCCAGGGTTTCAGGTGATTCTGGCCCTTTCGGAGGAGGATGAACCCTCCAGCCAGCCGGTGCGCATAGCCCAGCCGGATGGTGGCGAGACGGTGGTGGTGCGGGTGGGGCACAAGGGAAAGCACCTGGGTGTGCTGGGACTCTGGAAGGGAAAGACCGCCCGGCAACCAGCCAGCAAATACGCCCTGGTGCAGATGAGCGAGGATTACCTGACGCCCGAGGGCAAGGAGGCTGAGAATCCGGTGGCGCTGCTCATGGAGCGTTACACCAAGGAACTGGAGCGGGACAAATACCTGGAGCGCCATCCCCAGGTGAACCATCCGTTCCAGGCCGCCGAAACGGAAAGCACACCGCGTTATGTGGGATCGGAAAAGTGCGAACGGTGCCACCAGTCCGCCTACAAGACCTGGAAGGAATCCGGCCACAGCCATGCGTACCAAACGCTGGTGGATGCCAAGAATCCGTCCAGGCGGCAGTTTGATCCGGAATGTATCGTCTGCCACACGGTGGGTTACGGTTACAAGGGCGGGTTTGTCTCGCAGGACAAAACGGCAAATCTTGTCCATGTCGGCTGCGAGAGTTGCCACGGGCCCGCCAGCGAGCACATGAAGAATACCAGCGACGCGACATGGCACGCGCTGATGAACCCCTGGAAAGCCAAGGAGGGGGAGACGCCCGAGCAGAAAAAGGCACGAGTCCTCAAGGCGGACCAGTTTTGCCAAACCTGCCATGACATGGACAACGATGTGACCTGGACCAACGACGGGTTTGCCCGCAAATGGCCCAAGGTGGCGCACCCGACCCCCGAGGCCGAAAAGAACCGTTAGGGGGAAACCGTGTTCAAACGGGCGGTTTGTTCAGCAACCTGAGCAGCACGATGAAGACGGCCGCCCCTGCCGTGGCGATCAGCAGGCTGCCCAGCAGGCCGGACGCGTGGATGCCCACGAGTTGTGACAGGAAACCGCCCAGCAGCGAGCCGATAACCCCGACAATGAGGTTGTGCAACGCGCCGCCACCGGGCGATTTCATCAGAATGCCGGCCAACCATCCGGCGGCCAGCCCGATCAGCACGAAATAAAATACCGAGACGAGGTCCATGGGCACGCTCCTTCAGTGGGCATCGGGCATCATTCGAACACCAGCGTGCCGAAGTTTTTGAAATCGTGGAAACTGGGACCCACGCGGGCCCAATCCCAGGCGGTCGATTTCCCGCCATCGTGATCGACCCGGTAGAAATTCGCTCGCCATCTGGAACCGGTGGATGGCTTGGCGTTGCGCATGGGGTCCAGCAGGGCGAAGGGGATGAAGTATTCCGCCTTCCACCCGGAGATGGCCGCGCCGGACCGCTTTTCTCCACCTGAAACGGATGTGGCCTTCCTGATCTTGCGGTCGCCATCGTAATGCCAGGGGAGCCAGCCCTTGAACTTTCCCTCGAGGTTGGGAACCACGATGGGCAGTTCGCGATTGAGGGGGGAGATCTCGTACTCGAAGTAGATGGGGTCTTTTTCCTCGGGCCAGAGGAACGCCTCGAAGACATCCTCGGTCCACAAATTTTCGAAATCCCGATCGAAGGTGGCGGTGAGGCGGGAGTCGGTGGCCTCCATCAGCGCGTACAGCCCCTTGTCCGAATAAAGCAGTTTCATGCGGGCGGAATGGTCCTGGCCGCCACCCGGGCGCCGGTTGAGTGTCATCCATCCGGCCTTTTCCCAGGCTGGGTTGGCACCGTCGCCGGTCACTTCGAAATCCACTGTTTTGCGGACGGTGGCGGTGGGCGGCAGCATGCGGTCGCGCTCATCCCGGGACTTCAGGCCGAACAGGACCCGCTCGGCATTCTTGCGGTAGATCTTTTCCAGCACCTCGGGCGGTAGGTGGATCCCGTGGATGTTCCAGAATCCCTGGAGGTGATGGCTCTCGGAACAGTCGAAATACTCATCATCGGTTTCCAGGAATCGGTAGTAGATACGGAACGCCTCCCGCCGGGGGGTGGTGTCGGTACCGAACAGGATGCGATCCTGGTACTTCAGGAAAAACTTGCGGGCAGTGTGGGGCTGCCGGCCCAGTTCCGAGATGCGGGCATCGAAATCGACGAACATGTTGGGGTATTTGTCGAGCTTCTCGCCCACGCTGGCTAGATCTTCGGCGTTGTTGCCGAAGTGGGTGTTGATGAAGGTGGTTTTGGGGTGTTTTTCGATCACCCGATGCAACTGGTCGAGCAGGTCCTGACGGTTGGGGTTGGAGCCGCCATAAAAGAGCCAGCCGGGGTTCTTGTTGAGTTCGTGCCAACGCTCGTTGAAACGGTCCAGCGGGGTGAAGAAGGCGGCGGGATCAGCAACATGGATCACCACCGGCCGGTCGAACCGGGCGCACGCATTCCAAATGGGATCCAGCTTGGGATCATCCACCGGCATCAGCCGGCCGTCCTTGTAGCGGACCCTGAGGCCGAAGGTCTTGTGGAATTTCAGGCCCTTGGCTCCGGCCTTGAAGCTCTCCTCCAGGCGGGCCGCTTCGCGCTCGCCCCAGTCCGGGGCGTCGATGTCATCAAAATTGACCAGGGCGTAGGTGAGGAAGCGGCCGGGGTGGGCCAGATCCAGGGCGGCGACGGTTTCCTTCAGTCGGTCGCCCCAGCCGCCATCGAGGTTCACCACGGTCTGGATGCCAGCCTCGTTCATCTCGGTGAGGTACCGGGAAACCACCTCCGGTTTGAGGCGATCTTTTCCACCGCCGAGGTGGTTGTGAACATCCACCACCGGGTAGCGGGGTTTTTCCACCCGAGTGACTTTGGTCTTGAGCATGGAGCGCGGTTGCCAGTCCTTCAGCTTCAGTTCCCTGATGTCCTTGGCTGCGGGTGCCGGTTTGGCATCTTGTGCCGGGCAGCCCTGGGCCAAACAGAACCCGACCAGGGCTGTCAAGGAATTGCGGAGGAGGGAGGCCATTTCAGGGGTCCATCAGGTGAATTGAATCCGCATGTCCCCGAGGTTACCGGATGGGAAACCCAAGGGAAGGGGATGGAGTGGAGCGAAAGGAAAAGCCTTAGCGTGAGCCAAGGCTTGCGGATGGTGTTAGGTGATAGCTTTTTATTAGCGACGGGTGGATTTGAACCACCGACCTTGGCCTTATGAAGACCCTGCTCTAACCCCTGAGCTACGTCGCCAGATTTCCCAATATTAGCCGGCGAAACGGTTTCCGGCAAGTTCGGCAGGGGGCGTACCACAAAGGCGAAAATGTCATTGAACCGGTTTAATTTCCAGCCAAATCGCGGCATCGTGGAGCGGCATCGGGGCGGGGCGCAGCCAGTGGCTGGAGCATTGGAATTGGAGGTCACCGTGGGATTCGGCTGGCAGTTCCACCCGGATGGTTTTTTCCAGTTTATGGTCGGAGCCAAAGGGCAGAGTTTCCCCCACCAGTCCTGAAAGGGAGAGCCCGCCTGGCAGAGTGGCCCCCTCCTCGGCCCGGATGCGAATTTCGTAGGTGCCAGCCGGGCCCGGGTTGTGGATGCGAACCGCTCCGCTGCCCCGCATGCGAAAAGAAATTTGAGCGGGGTGGGCGAGGGGGTCCAACAGCAGGCCCTTTTGCAATACCAGCAACGGAAACCCTGCAGAGGGAGGGGGCAAATCCCTGGTGGTACGGAGGTCATACCAAAGTCTGTGGGCGAGCGGGCCCACGGGCTTTGAAAGGTATCTTTCAAGATCCCGAAGCAGAGGGGTCAGGGCTTCAGGGGAGTAGCCCCGGGTATCCAACCAGAGGCCATCGAACCCTTTTTCGCGCAAAGTGGCCAGCATGGCGGGTACCGGCAGGGAGGCGGCCCAGCGTTGCCAAGCATCGGCCCGGGTGTTCATCAGGCCGCCGCCACTGAAAGTTTGGTTGGGAGCGTGGAGCACCCCGGCCAAATGAGCGTAACCGTCCATCGTCCCTGGGGGAGTGCCTTCCGGATACCCCTCCCAGGGCAGTTGGAAATGCTTGCCGCCATGCGGGTAGGCTGTTTGCAGGGTTTTGCCGAGTTCCGCCAAGGCAATCCATTCTTCCTTCCGCCTGGAGGGACTGGCGGAATCCGGCTTGATCATTTGGTCCAGGGATCCCAACACCAGGATCAAGGCCAGAGTCAGGCAGGCTTTCCATCCTCCCATTGCGATTTTCGGCCAGAAGGCCCAAACGCTCAAACCCACAAAAGCCAGGATAAAACTCATCCGGCCAAGCACCCGGATTCCCGGTACCAGCCAGGCCACCATGGCACCCATACCGCCTGTGACGGCGTAGATGAAAGCGATCAGGGCCAACAGCCCCAAAGCTTCCCAGGGGTGTTGCCTCGGGGCCAGAACCAGAGCCGTCAGTGCGACCAGCAAGCCGCTCACCGCCACCAGGCCCAGGTAGCCCGCCTCCGCCTCATGCAGCGCCCGGTGGGGCCCCATGTATTCGGCCCGGAAAAGGCCCAATCCGCTGAGATGACCTTGAGGGGGGAGAGCCAAGGCTAGTGGTTGCAGCGAATACGTTTCCGCCTCCAACGCCATGCGGGCACCCACTGCCGGATTGCTGGCCGATTCGCCTTGGGCAAAAAAAGAAGGAAGAGAACCTGAACCTGCCGCCAGACAAGCCAGCAGGCTGAGTACCGCCACTTGGTTGAGCGGCTTGGCGGAACTGGAAATCCAGGTGGCCCGCAATCCGGCCACCCCCACCACCAGGGCCGCGAACCAGGCGTAGTACAAGCCAGCCAGTCCACCCAAAAGTGCGAAAAGGCATTCGTCCCAGGTGGGAAGCCACCGATCCACTCCCTGCCCTTTGGCCAGGCGATATCCCGGTGCCACCTGCCAAGGAATCAGGAAGTATCCAGCCAGGAAAAGATGATGGATCTGCTGGAAATGACCCGGTAGCAATGCGAACAGGATTCCCAAAGCCACCGAGCGGGGCAGGGGGCTGCCTGCGAGGTGCCAAAACAGGGCGGCGCTCCAGGAACAAAAACTGAAGCCTGCAATTAGATATATATTGTAAGCTAGTGCTGGCGAGCAGCCGGCTTTGACCAAGGCCCACAAGGCCCCCAAATGCAGCCAGTCAGCCCGGGGGAAGGCGCTGAGATCCTGGGTGCCCGGGTAGCCCAATCGGGGATCGATGACCAACCCGTTCCCATGGGCCATGGAATCAATCCACTGCAGCATCATCAGGCCGTCGCCTTCGTGGACGGCGGGAACCAACCAGCCGGTTTGGTGCAAACCCAGGCGCCAGATAGCCATAAGGGCCGGAAAAAGGCCGGCAAACAGCCACCACCCAACCGTCAGCAAGCGGTTGGGGGTGGTAGTCAGCGGTAGGGGCTGTGCGGGTTCCATGGCAAAGAGGGTAAACGAGGAAAACCGGGCCGGTCAACCGACCCATTCCGAGGGAATCGACCTTACTACCCACAAGGATACTGATGGAGAGGGGGCCAACCGGACGAAGATGAGGAGGTGGCCGTCCGCATTCGTGGGCGGGGTTGTGAAACTTGGGAGGCGCACCGTGGCGGAAACCGCTGCGGAGGATTTGGTGGTTGAGACGAAGCAACTCACGAAGATTTATCAAAACCGCCAGATCGCCCTGAATGATGTCACCCTCAAGTTGGAACGCGGCTGCGTTCTGGGCTTGTTGGGCAGCAATGGTGCGGGCAAGACGACCCTCTTGCGCCTCATCATTGGTTTGCATCATCCCACCGCGGGATCGGTGAAGGTGTTCGGCCGTTCGATGGGGCCGAACACGGCCGACCTGCGGCGCCGGATCGGGTTCATCCCGACGAACCCCCGGTTTCCACGGGGCATGACCCCGATCACCTATCTGGACTACATGGCCAAGCTGTTCGGGCTGCCCCGCGATGTGCGCAAGCCCCGACTGGCCTCTCTGATCCGCGCCGTGGATCTGCTTGGGGCCAGCGCGAGCCCCATCTCCACCTTCTCGAGCGGGATGACAGCGCGTTTGGCGGTGGCAACCAGCCTGATCAATGACCCGGAACTGCTGATCTGGGACGAGCCGACGCACGGGCTGGATCCCGAGGCGCGCCGGAGCATGCTGGACCTGATCAAGAACCTGAGCAAGGAAAAGACGCTGATTGTCTCCAGCCATAACCTGGGCGATATCGACGAGGTGTGCAATCACGCCGCGGTGCTGAGCAACGGGCACCTGATCTATTCTGGACCGCTGCAGGACCTGAAGGGCCGGATGCGGCGCAACCACTACGAAATAGACCTGGAAGGCGAGCAAAAGGCGGTGGCCCGGGCCCTGCAGGGGGTGAAGGGGTTGGGCGAGGTGAAGCATGCCTCGCTGCAGCACCGCCGGATGACCGTGCAGTTGCAGGACGATGTCGCCGCAGCCCCGGCCATGGCGATGGTGTTGTCGGCGGTGGACGAGGCCAGGGTGGGTCTGGTTGGGATGCGCAGCGTGGGCCAGCAGACCGAAGAGGCGTACCTGGACCTTGTAGAGAAGGAGGAGCAGCGTGGCTTCACCCGCATCTATCGTCAAGCTGCCTAGCCGCGGCGGGGCCCAGCCTCAACCGGAACCGCTGCCGCCGGTCGCGGAGGCGGCCTACAACCCGCTATTGCCCTATTGGGCCGTTTTGGAAACCGACATCGGCCAGGTGTTCTACAGTTGGGTCTACCGCCTTTGGGTGCTGGTGATGGTGGCGGCAGCCACCGGATTTCTGCTGTACCGGGTGGGCGTGTACAAGGTCACCGGGGTGGTGCAGCACGCGTCGCACTTTCTGGCGGACCTGACGCAGTGGACCGTGCTGGTGAGCGTGGCCCTGGTGGCGGTGCTTGCCGCCAGCAGCATTTCAGGCGAGCGAGGTAGCCTGGCGGACAGCGTGCTGAGCCGGGGTATCAGCCGGTTCCAGTACTACATGGGCAAATGGCACGGCCGGTTGCTTGCCATCCTGGGCACCCACTTCGTGCTCGGTTTGGTGGGTCTGGCGGCTGCCAAGATGTTCCTGCATGAAGACCTTCATATTACTGGCGGCCTGGCGGCCCTTGGAATCTCAGGCGCCATGCTGGCGGTGGTGATCTCGGTCGGGGTGATGGTCAGCGCCCTGGTGCCCAACTCGTTTGTCAGCATCGCGGTGCTGTGGGTCATCCTTTACGGCGGCGGGATGCTGCTGAGCAGCCTGCCCGATGGCGCCCATTCGCCGGAATGGACTCTGGAGCAGTTGCCCTTTGTGCTGCGCGGGCAGTTTCATGCGGAAATCCTGAAGAAGGTAGTCGGATGGGCCCTCGGGGCCTCCATCCTCAGCGCCATCATCGGTGTGACCCAGTTTTCCCGCCGGGACATGTAGTTTTCTTTAATTGAGATGTTCAAAAGTCAGCGGGCGGGCCGGTCATAACGGCCCGCCCGCTGACTTTTGGCGCGGGTTGACAGGACCCGATTCCGGTAAAGGGGGATGACTGTGGTCCGAATTCTGGTTGGGAAGGATTTTTCGGTTAAGGGTGATCCAAAAACGGCAAAAGGTTGCCGGTGGCGGGGGTTGGTGCGAGTGGGTTGACCCGGAGGCCGATTTCACTGGGGAACAGTCGCCCGGATCCGCGAAAATGACAAGGTATTGCAGGGGCGGCGGCCATGGATGGCCAACGGGAGGAAATTGCATGCGGTACCGCAGGATCCTGGGAATAACCAGAAAATTGGGCGGTTGGATGGGGGCGCTGGTACTTGGTTTCGGGGGCATGGTCAACGCCCAGACACCCCCACTGCCCCCTGAACCGACAGAAACTGCCCCAGCCGGCCCTGTGGGAGGGTTTGAGTCGGATGACCCGGTCCTGAACGATGATGTGATGAGCGGGGTGATCTACAAGGGACAGGGTTGGTATCTGTTCCCGCAGGGGGAGAGGACGAGCGTCCGCGGCTGGCTGGACGGTGGTTTCATGGGCAACTCGGGGAATCCGGGGAGCAAGTTCAATGGGCCCTACAACGCGGTGGACCGCGCCAATGAGGCGATGTTCAACCAGGCCTATCTGATCGCCGAACGGGTGTTGCCGACGGATGGATCGTTTGGTGCGGGCGGACGGGTGGACCTGCTCTACGGCGAAGACTTCCTGCTGGCGATGTCGCAAGGCTGGGAAATCCAACCGGGGGGCGGTGACGGGTGGAACAGTGGTCAATATTACGGCCTTGCGATCCCCCAGTTGTATGCCGAATTCGGTACCCAGGAACTGTCGGTGAAGCTGAGCCACTTCTACACCATCGTTGGTTATGAGAGCGTGCCGGCGGTGGGGAACTTCTTTTATTCGAAGGCGTACAGCTACCAATTCGCGGGGCCCTTCACCGAATGGGGTGGGTTGGCCACCTGGAGGCCCACCAAGAATTTCGAGGTGATAGGCGGACTGGGGAACGGCTGGAACGCGGTGGACGCCAATATCAACGCCGTGAACTTTTTGGGCCGGGCCCGGGTTTAGAACGACCCGAACTCATTGGCGGCTTCCTTCGCCATCATCACGGGCGATCAGCCTTCCAATATTGCCGGACTTCCCAACATCGCGGATGTCGCCGCTAACCGGACTCGCTACAGCCTCATTTTGGAAGCCCGTCCTACCAACCGGCTGGAGTATGTGTTCCACCAGTGGTTGGGCACCCAGACCGATGGCGCGCCCCTGGGTGGAACGGCCCTGTGGGCTGGTATCGATCAGTACCTTTATTACTCGGTGAGCGAGCAATGGAAGGCCGGTGCCCGGTTTGAATGGTTCAACGATGTGGACGGTACCCGGGTGGGCCTGAACCGGCCCTCCAACCCCAACAAGCCCCCGTTGCCCGGGAACTTTTTCTCGTTAACTGTGGGCCCCAACTGGCTGCCGACCCAGAACCTGATGCTACGACCGGAACTTCGCTGGGATTTCTATGATGGCGAGGCCAAGCCTTACAACGATGGAACCAAGACCAACCAGTTGATGCTGGGGTTTGACGCCATCCTGAAATTCTGACCCATCGAGTCTTAAAATAGTCCGGCCAGTGGCCCTCCCCTTGCGGCCATCTCCTCGACCCGGCGGGTGACTGCCGGGTCTTCCAATAACGGGGGAGCGTGGTGGGGTTTGGCCCGGGCATCCAGCAGCAGGGACCCTTCACAGCCCCAGTGTTTGTCGCGCGTGAAAGCGCCGATTCCGTGCAAATCGGAGGCTGGATTGGACCGGGTGAATGCTTGCCAAAGCCAGTTTTCTAGACTGGCCGCGGCGAAGTCGCTGTCCTCCACCAGCAGGACCAGGGGGAAACGGTTGACGGGATGGTCTGGTTTCAGCGCCCCGGCAAGGCGCAGGGCATCTCCGGGGAGTCCAGACCCGGCCGGCTCCCAGGCTGGCCCGCGCAGGGCCAGCACGCCGGGCAGGCAGACTCGGGGATTGTTCCAGCCTTCGGGCCATTTACCCAGGTTTCCCGCGGTGTCAGGCAATTCGCGTCGCGGGGTACCGGCGGCGGCGAGGATCAATTTGGAGCCCCGGTTCAGGCCATCGCCGGAGTAGTCCAGGGTGTCGATGGTGGTCCGGGTGAGGAAATGCAGGTCCGAGCGGGCATCCAGCCGGCACAGCAGATGACGGAAAAATGCAGGGATGTCGCGGGCTCGCAAGGCTGGGGCATCCTCTCCCGCCACAATCAACAGGTATTTGGCCAGGCTGAGCTGGCCCTGCCCCAGGATGGCGCAGGCCTGGGTGAGCAACTCCTGCGGAACCCTGTCGGCGGAATAGGGCACATAGCGTTCGCTGCCGATCGCCAGCAGCAACGGGTGCACCCCTGCCGCGTCCACAGCTTTGACCTCGCGTACCCCCTTCAGCACCGATGGCAGGACCGGCGCCGTGAGTTCGTGGATGAAATCGCCAAAGCTGGTGTCTTCCTGCGGGGGCCTTCCCACCACGGTGAAGGGCCAGATGGCATCGCGGCGATGGTGGATTTTTTCAATCTGGATGAATGGAAAAGGGTGGGTGAGGCTGTAAAAGCCGAGGTGGTCCCCGAAGGGGCCTTCGGGTTTGGTACTGGCCGGGTCCACGGTGCCCGTGATGCAAAAGTCCGCCTCGGCGGGGATAGCCACACGCCCCGGGCACCCCGGCTCGGCTGCGGGCCGGGTGAGGCGGAGACGTCTGCCACCCAGAACCCCGGCAAAGGCAACCTCGGGGATGTTTTCGGGCAGGGGCATCACCGCCGCCACCGCCAAGGCGGGGGGGCCGCCCACCCAGACCGCCACGCGCAGTTTTTCGCCCCGCGCAACAGCCTGGGAATGGTGGATGCCGATCCCGCGGTGGATCTGGTAATGCAGTCCCACCTCGCGGCCGTAGGAGTATTCATTGCCAGCCAGTTGGACCCGGTACATGCCCAGGTTGGACTTCATCCAACCCGGGGCATCGGGAGCCTCGCTGTAAACCGCGGGCAAGGTCACAAAGGGCCCGCCGTCCTGGGGCCAGCATCGCAAGGCCGGAAGGTCTGCAAGACCGCATTGATTTTCCAAAACGGGGCCTCGCCGGACTTTTTTCGGCCAGGCGTGCCATAAGGAGCGCGGCAGATTCCAGAATTTCCAGGGGGTTCTGGCACCCAGGCCCGGGTCCCCCTGCAGGCGCATCAGTTTTTCCACCCGTGGAAGGGCATCGCGAAAAAGGAAACGGGTCCGTTCCAGGGTACCGAACAGGTTTGACACCATCGGGAAACGGGTATTTTTGGGACGGGTGAATAAAAGGGCGGGGCCCCCTGCCCGGTAAACCCGCCGCTGGACCTCTGCCATTTCGAGGTTGGGATCCAGCGGTAAATCAATCCGGCGCAGCATTCCATGGCGTTCCAGGTCCGCCACGCATTCGGCCAGGTTCAGGTATCCCATCGGGCTATTCCGGGCGTTTGCCCGGCCATTGTGTTGGACGAACCGGCCGGGATGTTGGGCCAGACCTCTCTGGTGAGGATAACGCACCACCCCGGACCCGCGGTGCGCCACGGCATTTCCATTGATAGCCTGAACAGGGGGCGAGATTTTTAACTGTGAGGCTGATAGCGACTTCATGGATTTGCGGGAACCGGTCAATGCGATGACCCACGGTTTTTGGGCCATTGTGATGTTGCCTCCCCTCGCTGTCCTGTGCAGGGCGGCCTGGCCGTCGCCCAGGGCCCTCATCGGGGTTATGGTCTACGCCTTTGGCCTGCTGTTTTCCTTCACCGCCAGCGGCTATTTCCACGGCATCCAGGGGACGGACCTCGAGGTGGCATTCGCCCAAACCCTGGACCATGTGGGCATTCACTTGTTCATCGCGGGCACCTGGACCGTGTTTGCCCTGGTGGCCTTGCCGGCGAGGATGGCGATTCCGCTGTTGTCCGCCATCTGGTTCCTGGCCCTGTTTGGTTCGGGGTTGCGGGTGGGGATGGGGCGGGTGCCCGTCCTTTGGGCGACCGCCATCTACTTGTTGATGGGCTGGATTTCCCTTTCCTGCCATGGGCAACTGGTCCGGGGGCTGGCCCGGGGCGAACTGGTCAAGCTGTGGCTGGGCGGGATTGTTTACAGCATCGGGGCCATCGTGAATGCCCTGCAAAAACCGAATCCCTTGCCGGGGATTCTGGGTTACCACGAGATTTTTCACCTGCTGGTGATCACCGCCTCGCTGCTTCATTTTCTGGCAGTTGCTGAAATGATCTGGCGGTACCGTGGTGAACAGCAAAAGCTTGCCGCCACAACGCAGGATTGAATCCCGAAGTTTGTTCTTGATACCTGGAAGGATTGGCCATCATGAAAGCTTCGCAAGGGGCCGGAACCCGGCGCATTGTCATCACCGGTGCAACCCGGGGGCTGGGGTTGGCATTGGCTGAAGGGTTTCGCGAGCAGGGGCATACCGTTCGTGGGTGTGGCACCCGACCGGATTTGGTGGCCGAGGTCAACGAGCAATGGGGCGGGGGCATCCATCACACGGTGGTGGATGTGACCGATGCTCAGCAGGTGGCTCGATGGGCCGAGGCGGAACTGGCTCTCGGGGTGCCCGACCTGCTGATCGCCAACGCCGCCGTGATCCACGCCCCCCAGCCGCTGTGGGAAATTCCCGCGGAAGAATGGGAGAAGGTGATGGCTGTGAATGTGCTGGGGTTGGTGAACACCCTCCGGCATTTTGTGCCTGCCATGGTAAAGCGGGGATCCGGGGTGATCGCCACCCTTTCCAGCGGTTGGGGACGCAGCACCTCGGCCGGGGTGTCAGCATACTGCGCCAGCAAATACGCGGTGGAGGGCTTGACCGGGGCCCTGGCCCAGGAACTGCCAAAAGGTATGGCGGCTGTGCCGGTGAATCCGGGCGTGATAGCAACTGATATGCTGCGACAGGTCTGGGGTTCCGAGGCCGATGCGTATCCGGGTGCCACCCAGTGGGCCCGGCAGGCTGTGCCGTTTTTCCTGCGTTTGGGCCCCTCGGATAACGGTCGCCCAATGACCGTGTAGTGATTCACCGGGTGCGGGCCGTGCCCTTGTTTATCTGCCACTTTTTTCGCAGATTAAATGTTGGGTTCTAACTTTGGTGTTCCGATATCCAGTTTTTTCGGGAAGGTTTGGGAAGCAACATGTCCGCGCTGAAATCCCTGGTGGCAACCGGCACGAAATTGTGGCTGGATTCGATCGACCCGGAATTGGTCCGTACCAACCGGGCTTTGGGTGCCACGGGGGCGACCTCCAACCCGATCATCATTTCCGATTTGTTGAAAACCGGCCGGTTTGATGGCCGGATCAAGGAGCTGATCCAGGCTGGTCACGATGATGAGGCCGTGGCCTGGGCGATGACGGACGAACTGGTCCAACAGGCCCAGAATGTGTTTCTGCCGGTTTGGGAGCAGACCCATTGCAACGATGGATGGGTCAGCTTTGAGCTCGACCCGCTGCTGGAAGACAGCGCCTGCCCGCTGGATGTGGCGGCCAAGGCCAAGCGCTACGCGGAACTGGGCAAGAAATGGGCCGCAGGCCACAAGAACCGCATGATCAAGGTGCCGGCCACTCCGGGGGGCCTGGCCGCTTTGGAGGAATTGGCCGCCGCTGGGATCACGCTGAATGTCACCCTGATTTTCAGCGAGGAGCAGTACTTCACGGCCCGGGAGAATGTGTGGAGGGGGGCCCAGAGGCGTCCAGGCGGCCTGGGTACCTTCAAATCGGTTTACAGCATTTTTGTGAGCCGGCTGGATGTGTACACCAAGGAGAAGGTGCCCGGCCTTTCCGAGGCGGCCCAAGGGCAGGTGGGCATTGTGAACGCCAAAAAGATCTGGAAGCTCAACCAGCAATGGTGGGCGGACAAAAAACTGCCGCTACAGCAGGAGATCATTTTCGCCAGCACCGGCACCAAAGATCCCAAGGATGATCCGACCAAGTATGTCGGAGCCTTCGCCGGCAGCGACATTGAAACCAATCCCCCCGCCACCAATGACGCGGTGGAGAAGTCCGGGCGTTCATTCACCCGGCAGGTGGATGTTCTCCCTCCGGCGGCGGTGGTCGGCGAGATCGAGCAGAAAGTAGACATGAAGCTGCTGGAAGAAACCCTGATGCGGGAAGGCCTCTCTAAATTCGCCGACCCGTTCAAGAAGCTGTTGGCCCAGATCGCCAGCAAGCGGAAGGAATTGGCCTGATTCCCAACCCTTGGTGAGCCAAATGAAAAGCCCCGGCCGATTGTGCCGGGGCTTTATGTCTTACCGATGGTTGGGAGAAGGGTTTATTTGCCCTTCACCGAAAACTCTACCGGATCCTTGTCCGCTGGTACTTTCAGCGACAGTGGGGTTTTGTCGAGCTTGGTGAACTCGTCAGCCAATTCCTCAGCCTTCTCGGAGGACTTGTCGGGAATGGCCTTGTTCATGCCACCCTTTTTCGGCCCCATCTTGAACATGGCCTTGGGATCCATCTGGGCCTCGCCAACGTTCTTCTTGCTGGCGGTGACCTTGTAATCCCCTGGCATCACCGTGATGGAAGCAATCCCATCGGTTCCCGTGACCCCGCCGTCTGCGGCGGCGGCCCCGGAATAGAGCACCAAGGCCACCCCGGGAGCTGGCGCACCGTCTTTCAGTACTTTCACACGTACCGTTTTCTTGCCGTCGCCGCAGCCCAAAGCGACCAGACAACCCGCAATCAATCCCGCACCTGTGGCCCGCTGAACCCTTTTCATCGCGCAAACTCCTGGAAAATCAGACTCATTGAAAGGTTGAAAGAAAAACCGGGTGCCGAGCATAGCATGCAGGGCACCCGGTGAATAAACAATCATCCGGCCGAATCAGGGAATGTTTGCCGGTTGGTCATCATCTCGGCAGCCAAGCAACTGATACATGCGGTGGTCGATGCTTTGGGAAATAAAGCGGACCGCGCCATCGCCGAACAGGAAGTTGGCACCACCGGAGTGCTCTGACTTGAAGCCCCAAGCGACCGCCCAGTTGTTGCGGCCAGTCCTAGGCTTGCCGGCGTTGCAATCCGGGTCCTTGGTACGAGTATTGATCGGGATCAGCGTGCCATGGTGCGCGTTGCCGCCGTTGAAGTGGGCCCAAGACCCACCCCAAAACTCGTGGTCATGCTCAATGGGAAGCTTTTCACCGAGGGCGATGGTGTTGGAGGTGCCGTCCTTAAGGCTGCTAAGGCTCAGTTGGACGGCTCCTGTGCGCACCCCAAAGCCACGCACTTCGCTGACATTCCAGCAGTTGCCGTGGTCGGGGCTATTACTGTAGCCCATGTTCAGGCTGGCCGCCGGACGGCACCAGCTCGCATAGGGTTCATAACCGCACTGACCCGCAACGCATTGCGGCCCAAGGCTGTAGGCGTAGCTGGCGACAGCCATATTGGCACTGTCGCCATCGGACGGGCACTTCAGCATCTTGATGCCGCTTCCACCGTTGAAAGCGGCATTGCCCAGCAACGAGCCAACAGGGTTGTAGGCCGACCAGTTGATCATCTTGTAGATGTTGTCCTGCTCGATGTCGGGTAGCAGGTAAACGATCCAACTTCCCTGGTCATCACCCCAGTCCCAGCCGCCGGCGCCCATCTTGCCACCGTGGGGGAGCTTTTGGTTGTTGCGCCCGGCAAAGTTGTGCAGGGCGATGCCAAACTGCTTCATGTTGTTGGAGCAGCTCATGCGGTTGGCGGCCTCGCGCACCTTTTGCACGGCGGGAACCAAAAGCCCCACTAGCACGGCTATGATCGCGATGACTACCAATAGTTCAATCAGTGTGAATGCCCGAATTCTCCGGGCCATACCAACCCAACCGGAGAGGTTACTTCGCATGGAATTAGCCTCCTGCGTGAAGAAAAAGTACGAATTACGAAAAATGGAACGGCGAGAACCGCTGGAAGAAAACTGGAATTCGAAAACGCCCGGCAACTGGTTATAAAAGCTTGACCTTCACGGATTCGAGAATCCTTGTCATCGGATTTCTCACCTAAAATATGTTTTCGTCGCAAACTGACTGAAAAGCAAGCGGTAAATGCAAGAAAAAGCGTTTTTGTTGAAAAATTCCTGAAAGCAGGCTGGAAGGTAAAACATCGTTCATGAGGTTGATGGCGTCGCGCGGGATCCAATCAGCCTTCATCTCAGGCCGAATTTGGTTGCCATTTGCCGCGCACCCGGATGGTTGGGATCGAGATCCAAAGCACTTTGCAACCAGCGGCCCCCCTCCTGTATCAGGCCGTTCTGGAGCATGAGGCCGGCGATTTCCACCCGCGGGGCAGGATCCTTCGGGTTTTCCCGGATTTTCTGGGCCGCGTCCCGCGTGGCCTTCAGGTCTTTTTCCACCTGTATCTGGCGGTTTCTCACACGTTCCGCATCGGCTTTTTTGCCTTGGCGTTCCAGGGCCTGAGCCATGGCGAAAAGAGCCTCGCGGTCTGAGGGATTGATCCTCAAAACCTGGGAAAAGGCCGCTTCAGCGAGTTCCGGATGATTGGTGTTGAGTTCCAAGCGACCCAGTTCCAGCCAGCCTTCGCCACTCGATGGATGGCGTTGCACCGCCTCGCGCAGGCTGGCACGGGCATCCTCCTCCTTGCCCAAATCCTGAAGGCATTTGCCCTCGATCAGGGAAATGTCTTCCCGGGAGGGATCCAAGGCTTTCAGGCGGTCCAAAAGGACTATGGCCTCAGCTGGTTGTCGGCGTCGTTGAAGTTGCCTGGCCATCCAGGCCAGGGCCTCGGTGTCCTCGGGGGCCACATCCAGCGCCTTTTGGAAAGCCGCCTCGGCGGGCGGCCGGTTCAGGAGCTTTTCCTCCACCCGGCCCAGCCAGACCCAGGCCCGGGGATTGGACGGTTCCATCTCGGTCCACAACGTTGCGCAGTATTGGGCGCGGTCCAGGTCAAATTGGCGGAAAAGAGCAGGGACCAATGCCTCTAGCACACGTGGCCTCTCCGGATATTGTCCTTGCAGACTGTCGATCAGTTTTTCCATCCCGGGCCCCGGGTTGCCCGATTGGAGATCAAGCAGGGCCTTTTCCAGGGAAATGGCTTCCGGGGGCCAGCCGTTTTTGCCGGCATTGTCCAGGCAAGCTTTGGCCATGGTGGATTGTTTCAGCCTTCTGGCCGACTGGGCCCCCAAAAACGCGACCTCGCCGGAATCGGTCCGAGACGGGTTCAGGGGGGCCAGATACTTCCATGCCTGTTCCGGTTGGTTGGCGGCCAACAGGTTTCTGGCCCTTTCCAAACGCCACATATTCAACAGCGAACTGGCGGACCACCAGGCCATGGTGCCAATTACTCCCAACGCCGCCAGGGCGACCCAAGGCCTTTTGCGGGGTGAAATGGCCCGGGTGAGCGGGCCTTCCCCCGCGTTGGGGGAAGGAGTTGGGGATTGCGAGGTGATGGCCATGGGGTGGGTCCTGGCAGGCGGCCGGTCAGGCGCGAAAGGGTTCCTATTTCAAGCTTAAGACCATGGTATCGTGGGAGGTATGGCTGGGCCGGATGGCCACGCCCTGAGGCAAACCGGAGGTGCTCATTTCCATGACCCGCAAATCCTTGTCGTTGGTTGGTGTGGCAGGCTGCCTGGGCCTGATCGGACTGATTCTGGCCGGTTGTTCCAGTGAACCCGCCAAGGTGAAGGTGGACTTCCGCGTGGTCACCGAAAAGGGTGAAGCCATGGAGGAGATCCAGGTGACTTTCCTCTCCAAGGACAACAAGAACGCCGAGATGAGCCAAAGCGTCGGGGGCGGGCTGGGATCCGTGATGCTATTCCCCAACACCTACGGCGTTGGCGTGAGCAAATATGAGGGTGGCAGGTCGGCCCAGTCCCTGCAGCCGGGGAGCAAGGAATTCGAGGATGCCAAAGCCTCGGGAACCGGCAATATCCCGCCTTCCAATGTCCTTCCGCCCCTGTTGGAAGACCCATTCAAGTCCGGGCTGGAAATGACAGTGAAACCAGGAATGGCCCGTTTCGACATCGTGGTGAAAGGCGTGAACGAATTCAAGAATCCCGAACCGAAGAAGGCCATGGTGATCACCAAGGACAAGGACGGCGCCGGCAAGGGATTTGGCGGCGGCAAAGGCAAAGGCGGCGAAAAGGGACCGAATGGGGAAGGCAATGCTCCGGCCGGTTCGGACTCCAAGGGCAAATAACACCGTATGGGTGCCCCTCCCCCCTCTCCATCCGCTACCAGCCATTCTCCGGATTCCCCGGCGGGTGTCTGGGCCCGGCTTGCCGTTTTGGCGGGAGTGGCCGGTATCGCCGCGCTGGCTGGCTGGTATTTCCTGATTCCGGAACCGGTGGAAAACCTGCGCAAAGCCGGGGAAAAGGCCCTTTCGGACGGTGGCGATGTCTCTAGTATTGCCTTGGCACTGGAGCAGCGGGGAAGGAAGACCGACGCCTTGGTGCTGCGTGCCGAATCGGCCCTGAAACGCGGGGATGTGCGGCAGGCCTTGGCCCTGGCGGAAAGCGTGCCCACAGCCGAATCGGACGGGCGTGCGGCCTGTGTGGTGGGTGAGGCCCTCCTCCTTTTGGGCCAGGCATCCCCCGCCGGAGAACGGTTCCAATTCGCGCTGAAAAATGATCCGGACAACATACGGGCCCTGCTGGGGATGGCGGCAGCCTGGTATGACCTTGGGGCCCTGGTCCGCGCCCTGGAACCGGCTGAAAGGGCGGCCGAACTGGATACCCGGGACGGCCGGGCCCTGCATTTGCTGGGCAGTATCCATCTGCAACTGGGCGAACGGGCATTGGGGCGGGAAAAACTGGAACTGGCCGCTGAGCGTGCATTATCCCCGAGGCAGGCCCGGGAAGTGGTTCGGCAGTTGATGGAGCTGGAGTTGGCAGAGGGGCGTTTGGATCAGGCCGAAGGGCTGGCCCGGCGCCTGGAGGGCTTCCCCAACCCGACACCCCAGGAAAAAGCACTAGTGGCTTGGCTGGGTGAGTTGAAGGCGGATGGCGAGCCTGAAAAAGAAAATGCCTACAGCGCCCTGCGTGCCCAGGCCGGGCAGGACCCGGAAAACCCAAGGATCGCCCGTTGGCAGGGTGAAATGGCCATGCGCCAGGGCAAGGCGTCCGAGGCGGTGGACCCCTTGGAAAAAGCGGTGCGTTTGGAGCCCCAGGCCATGGAACCCCGCCACCAGTTGGCCCAGGCCCTGGAGCGGGCCGGTTTGCGCGAGCGGGCGGCCCGGGCGCGCGCTGATTTGGCGGTGCTGGAAGGCCGCCTCAAACGGTTGACCGAATTGAACAGCCAGGTGGATGCCAATCCGTTGGACCCCAAACCCCGATTGGAAATGTCGGAAATCTGCGGGCAGATGGGCCGGGCGGATTGGGCCCGGCAATGGGCTGAATCGGCCCAGCGGCTGGGAGCGCGCGCCCAATAGGACGAGATTCTGCAATGGGTGGAACGATGCGATTCCGATTGCCGGATTGGATCTTGCTGGCCCTGGCGACCTGGGCGTTGACCGGATGTTCCGGATCCGGCAGCCCCCCGGCCAAAATCGCCGGCAACCCAAAGCAAACGTCGGCCACCGGCCCGATGGAGGCTGCCCGCGAACCTGAAACGCCGTTGTTCGAGGATGTCACGGCGCGCTCCGGAATCGCGTTCACCTACCAAAACGGCGAGGATGTCGGGAAGCACCATTCCATCCTGGAATCATTGGGGGGCGGGGCCGCGCTGTTGGATTTTGACAACGACGGGTTGCTGGATGTCTTCCTCACCGGGGGTGGAACCTATGAGGGGCCGGACCTGAAAACCATCACGGGGTTGCCGTGCGCCCTGTATCGCAACCGGGGTGGTTTGCGCTTTGACAATGTTTCCGTTCAAGCGGGGGTGGAATCGCTGGCGGGGAAAAAGAAATGGTTTTATTCGCACGGCGTTTCCGCAGGGGATTACGACCGCGATGGATGGACCGATCTGCTGGTGACCGGTTGGGGGGCGGTGGCCCTGTTGCGCAATGTGCCCGTGGACCCGGCCCGGACTGAGACGGGCCGACGGTTTGAAGATGTCACCGACAAGGCGAGGCTTGGCCAGGGAATTAATTGGGCCACCAGCGCGGCCTTCGGTGATTTGGACGGGGACGGGTACCCGGACCTTTACATTTGCCAGTATGTGGACTGGTCGTGGCGAAAAAATCCCCTGTGCCATTACGACAGCAAGACCCCGGATGTCTGCCCTCCGCGGAACTTTGACGGCCTGCCACACCGGGTTTTTCGCAACAACGCCCGGGGTGGCTTTGACGATGTCAGCACCACCTGCGGGCTGAGGGAGGGGGGGGCGGCAAGCAGCAAGGGGCTCGGCGTGGTGGTGGTCGATGTGGACGGCGACACCAAACCGGACATTTATGTGGCCAACGACACCGTGGACAATTTCCTGTACCTGAACCAATCCAAACCGGGACAGATCCGTCTTGTGGAGCAGGGCCTGGTGGCAGGGGTGGCACGGGATGACCGTGGCAACGCCAACGGCAGCATGGGTACCGACGCCGGCGATCCGCAGCGCACCGGGAAGGTGGCCCTTTGGGTCACCAACTATGAGAACGAGTTGCCCATGCTGTACCGCAATGATTCGGTGTCCAACCGTTTGGCATTCTCGCCCTTTTCCACCGCGGCCGGTATCGGGGCCATCGGTCAAAAGTATGTGGGCTGGGGCACGGGTTTTCTGGACGCCGACCTGGACGGTTGGGAAGATCTATTCATCTCCAACGGCCACGCCATCCGTTATCCGACCGGCAAAACTGCCCGGCGGTTGCAGGAACCGGTTCTGCTGCTGAACCGGAAGGGGCAGCGCTTCCAGGAGGCCAACTCTAGGTTGGGGGCCTATGGGGCTGTGCCACATCTGGGGCGCGGGGTGGCTTTCGGCGATCTGGACAATGATGGCCGTGTGGATCTGGTGATGAACCACATGAACGAACCGGCGGCGGTGCTGCGTGGCATCGGTGGAACAGGAAACCACTGGGTGGGATTAAGTTTGGTGGGGAAAGGAAATGCCTGTGTGACGGGGGCCAGGGTCACCTGGGAGAAGAATGGGCAAAAGCAAACCCGATTTGCCAAGGGCGGGGGATCCTACGCTTCCTCAAATGATCGCCGGGTGCAATTCGGGTTGGGGGAGGAGCAGGGTGGGGTGGTCACCGTGGTCTGGCCGGGGGGGGCCATCCAGCGGTTTGAGAACCTGAAAGCGGACCAATATCACCGGATCGAGCAAGGTGCGCCGGCCACTTCGGTGGACCCGAATCAGAGACCCTAAAGAAGGCGAGGGCGAGCGGTTGTTCCGGATTGGTTGGAAATGGTGGTTGGCCTTACTGTTGCTGGCGGTAGCGGCAGGTTTGGGTGTTTATGGGCTGGTGGATTACCGGCGTGATGCCGCCCTTCTTGCCGAGGGCAGGGAGCTTTTGGACCAGCGGGAATACGCCAAGGCCAGCGAAGTGCTGGAAAAGTACCTCAGGGAACGACCGGGCGACCAGGACGCCCGCCTGCTGGAAGTGCGCGCGGCCCGTCAGGCCCGAGCCTACCGCCAGGCTGCCGAGCATCTGCAGATTTGCCGGGAAAAACTTGGCGATGTCGAAGCGGTGACAGTGGAGGAGGCCTTGCTGGAGGTGGCGCGGGGCAATGACGCGCCCATTCCAGCTCTGCGGGAACGCGCCAAACAGCTGGACGATACCGCTCTCAACATTCTTGAGGTGTTGGTCCAGAGGGATCTGGACACCTACCAACTGGGGCCGGCCCTGGACGGCTTCACCCGGTATCTGGAGCAGCGTCCGGGAGATTTGCACGCGCTTTTGGGACGGGGATTTGTCTGGGAGCGGTACATGAGCTTTGCCGATGCCGCAGAGGACTACCGGCGGGCGGTGGAGGCGCATCCAGACAGTGAGAGGGCCCGGTTCAAATTGGCGGAGGCCCTGCTGGTGGTGGGCACGCCGAAGGAGGCCCTGACGCACTACCAATGGCTTTCGGACCATAAACCCGGAATGCCCCCGGTTCGACTGGGCATGGCCCGTTGCTTTCGGCGGTTGGGTGACCGGGACAAGGCTTTTCCGCTTCTAGACGGATTGCTCGCGGAATTTCCCAACCATGGCGAAACCCTGTGGGAGCGCGGGGAGTTGGCGGTGGACGAGGGGCGACTAGCCGAAGCGGAGGGGTATTTGCGTCGGGCCGCCGGAATGAAACCCTGGGACCGGAGAGTGCAATATGCGCTGGCCCGCTGCCTGCAGGGCCAAGGGAAAGCGCAGGAGGCCGGTCCGATCGAGGCCCGGGTGAAGGAGATCGATGCGGACATGGCCCGATTGGCGGTGATTCGCGCGGAATTGCTGAAAAAACCGGCAGATGCGAATCTGCGGTGCGAGGGGGGCAAGCTCTTTTTGAAGCATGGGGAGAGGGAGGAGGGAACCCGGTGGCTGCAATTGGCGCTAAGGCTGGACCCTCAATGTATGGAAGCCCGGGAGGTCCTTCAAAAGGGGCCAGCCAATGCAGAGGTCGGGCTTCCAGGTGCTAACTGAAGCTTTTTTTATTAAATATGTGAATATTTCAGGAAATTTTGTTGACCTGCCTCTTCACTAAACATACATACAAATTGTGTATTTATGGGGACATCCCCGTAACGACACTTGCGCAGTCGATACATTTCTTCCTCTTCCCTGCGAGGTGTTTCATGGTCTATCTGAAAAAACGCATTCGCGTTTTGGGCTTCACCCTGATCGAACTGCTGGTGGTGATCGCGATCATCGCCGTGCTGGTGGGTCTGCTAGTTCCCGCCGTGCAAAAGGTGCGCGAAGCGGCCAACCGCATGACCTGCTCCAACAACATCAAGCAGATCGGCATCGGTCTGCACAACTACCACTCCACCTTTGGCAAGTTTCCCCCGATGAGCCGATACCAGCCCCGTCCTGGGACTTCTTCCTCGGGAGAGCAGGCTGAAAAGGGCAACCTGTGGATTTACATCCTGCCCTACATCGAGCAGGACAACGTCTTCAAGCTTTCGCCTTTTCCCAGCCCGCGTAACCCTTCGATCGATAATGGCGCCACCGCCGCGAACGCCATCGCGTCCAAGATCATCAAGACTTACCTGTGCCCTTCCGATTCCTCCAACTCACCAGCAGATACTTGGACGAACGGTTGGGTGATTTCGAACTATGTGGCCAACCACGATGCCTTCCACAACCCCAACGATGGCGGCTGGATGTCCGCATGGGATTCGGGCCAAAGTTCCTACCAGGCCCGTGTGACCTATCCGGACGGTTCCTCCAACACCTTGGGCGTGACCGAGGCTTACGCCCGTTGCAGGAACACTGGCACCCTGTGGGCTCACGAGACAGTTACTCCCGACTGGCATGCCATGTTCAACGACTGGAACCAGCGGGGGGTGAACTCCAAGTTCCAGGTGATGCCGAACAACTCGGCTTGCAATCCCCACCTGCCCCAGCAGATCCACACCGGTGGTATCAATGGTCTGATGATGGACGGCAGCGTTCGGAATATTGCCTCCGCAGTGATTACGGCCGCTTGGGCTGCTGCCCTTACGCCCAATGGTGGTGAAACGCTGAATCTGGATTGATTCCTCTCGCAGGATCGTTCGAGGAAGGGACGGTCATTTGATCGTCCCTTCTTTTTATTGGCACACGTTTGGATTGATGGATTGATTAGACTGGGAGAAACACCATGGTTAGTCTGGTTTGGCGAAATAAATCCCTGGTTGGTTGTCTGATCGCTGGACTCGCGGTAGCGTTGGCTGGCTGCGGAGGCGTGGATTACAAATCCCGGGGTTCCGTGACCGGCAAGGTTTCGGTGAAAGGCAAGAACCTCACCGTGGGGTCGGTGATGTTCATCAACAAGGAGGGGGTGACCGGGTCCGCCAGCATCGATGCGAACGGCAACTACAACATGCCGGATGCGCCCGTCGGCGATTGTCAGATCACGGTATCAGTTCCCAAGCTGCCGATGGACCCGAATGTGAAAGGGCGTTTGACCGGCAAGGGCAGCGGACCGAAGATGCCGCCCCCGCTTAGGGACCCCAACAAGGCCCCCAAGGAAGAGCCCAAAGCGGATGCCAAGGATGGAAAGGAAGGAGATCCTTCCGCGCCCGAAATGATGTCTGTCAGCGGGGCAGTGATTCCTAAAACTGTCGTGCAGATCGATGACAAATACGCGAAGGTGGAGACATCCGGTTTGACATTCACCGTGGTCAAAAACGGCACTCACACATTCAACATCGAGCTGAAGTGATGATTTCGATTAATTGACTTTTCTGCCCCGGTCTCTTTGCGGAAACCCGGTTGGTCATGCCCATGGCTGACGGTTTGGATGGGAAAGGAAAAGACGGCAGCAGGCCCTGGGGGATCAGGCGCCTGCTGCCGTTTTTGCTTGCCGGGACCTTGCTTTTGGCGGTGACCGGTTTCGTGTGGTGGGGGTATGACCGATACCGGACAGCCCGGCTATGGGAGGAAGGGCAGGAAGCTCTCCGGCGGCAGGATCCCAAGGCCGCGCTTGTGAGTTTGGAACAGTTTGCAGCCCGGAAGCCCAAGGACCTGGAAGGCCTGTTTTTGGCGGGTAGGACGGCCCGGCGCCTGGGGAAATTTCCCGAGGCCAAAAGGTATCTGGCCGCCTATGAGGATTTGGGGGGCAACAAGGACCGGGTTCGGCTGGAGCGGGACCTGATGCTGGTGCAGCAGGGGTTGATCGGCGACACCGACAAGCGCCTGCGGGCCTCCGTGGGGCCGGACCATCCAGATGTCACCCTGGTACTGGAGGCGCTTGCCCGGGGGTACATGCAGGCCGAGCGTTGGGCGGATGCCCGCCAGGCTTGCGCCCTGTGGCGTGCAGTGGATGGCAAGGCGCCTTGGGCCTGGCTATGGGGCGGCCGGGTGTGTGAACGCATGGTTCAAATGGACCAGGCGCTGGAGTTTTACACCAAAGCCCTGGAACTGGCGCCGGAAGATCGTGACGCGCGGGTGGCCTTCGCCCGTCTGCAATTGCGACAAAAGAACCCTGTGACCGCCAAGCCGCATTTGCAATGGGTGTTGGAGCGGTTCCCGGAGGATGAGGAAGCCCTGTTGGGGATGGCTGATTGCCTGGCCGCCGAGGCCAGGGGACCAGAAGCCCAAGTGCTGGTGGACAAGGTCCTGGCCATCAATCCCCATTCCAACCTGGCAATGGGGTTGAAGGGGAAAATCCTGCTGGAGGGGGGCGACGGGACGGCGGCCGAGCCGTTTCTGAGAAAGGCCTGGCTGGCGGAACCGGCCGATGTCGAGGCACTGCACTCCCTGGTTCGCGCGCTGCGCATCCAAGGCAAGGGCGCGGAGGCGGCGGAACTGGAAAAGAAGCAGGAAGCCCTTCAAAAAGACCTGAAGCGACTCAATGAATTGATGCGGTTGATCGGGCCGCAAACGCCGGACCTTGGGCCGTGCCTGGAGGCGGCGGAAATCGCCCTGCGGGTGGGCAGAACCGAACAAGGTCTGAACCTGCTGGATGATGCCCTGCGCAGAAAAGGGGATCATCGCCCGGTGCATGCGGCCCTGGCGCGGTATTATCGGGGACTGGGACGGCTGGATTTGGCCGAGGTTCAGCAAGGCTTGGCGGATAAACCCTGATCATGTCGGCATTGGACCGTATGACCAACGCGCTGGGATGGCTTTTGCAATCGAGGCTGCGGCTTCTTTTGGCAATGCTGCTCGTTTTGTCATCCGCCTGGCTGGGGTGGATGGTCCTGGAGCGGGTGCAGGTGTACCGTCTCCGCGCGCGCGCCGAATCCGTCATGGGCGCCTTTGATTTCAAGGGAGCCCTTTCGGATATCGAGGCGGCCATTTACTGGCGACCGGGCGAGGCCGGTCTGTGGCTTTTGGGCTCCCAGGCCGCGCGGCGTGACGGGAATCTGGATGAGGCCGCGCGATTCCTGAAGGAATACCGGCGGTTGGCCGGATCGACCCCGGAAGGGCGGTTGGAGAGCGCCCTGCTGGAAGCCCAAAAGGGCGACATTGAAACCCATGTCTATGAACTGCTACCCAAAGTGGATGCGGGACACCCGGCAGCCGAGCAAATTTTGGAGGCTTTCACGGTTGGAGCCGTGGAGGTTTATCGTTTTGACCAAGCCGGATTCTGGATCCACCATCTGCTGGAGAAATTTCCCCGCAACCCTGTGGGACGGCTCACGAAAGCCCGAATGGATGACGTGATGAACAAGAAGGAGAGGGCCCTGGAAACCTGCAGGGCGCTGGTTGAGGATTTTCCCGACAATTACGGCGCCAGGTTGCTGCTTGCCGGGTTGACGGTGCGCGCCCAAAAGTACCAGGATGCTTCGCAGGTTTACCAAAACCTTCTCAACGATCACCCTGGGGATCTCAAATCGCAGTTGGGATTGGTCAAATGCCTGACCTTGATGGGTGAAAATGAAAAGGCGGAAACCCTGGCAAACCAAATGGCCCAGGACCATCCTGAAAGTGGCGATGCCTTGCTCGAGGCTTCGCGTCTTGCCCAGGGAAGCGGAAAAATGGAGATGGCCGCGGAAATGCTGGAAAAGGCGGCCCAATTATCTCCCAACGACCATGAGATCCACTATCAATTGAGCCTGTGCCTGGAAAGACTGGGCCGGAAAGAGGAAGCCAGACACCACCTGGAGCTATTCAGGAAGGTGGAGGCTGAAATGGTTCGGTTGGATACCCTTCTGAAGGAGGTGGTCAACAATCCGAAGGATCCCAAACCACGCCAGGAGGCCGGGAAGATTTGCCTGCGCAACGGCCAGCCCGATGAGGGGATCCGCTGGCTGCAGGGGGCCCTGGAAATCGCCCCCAACGATGCCTCCACCCATGCCGCCATGGCGGATTTTTACCAGTCGGTGGGAGATGAGAATCTGGCGAATTTTCACCGCCAGCGGGCCCGCTAGAGGCGTCAACCATCGGGAAAAAGCCCCGCCTGCCGGATCAGGGTGGCCAAATCCGGCATTTTGGTGGTATGGTGATATCTTTCCATTCCGGCAGTTATTTCAACAGTTGCCGCAAGCAATCCCCCGTGGGCGTGGAGAGTTGGTGCATGGCGAAGGAAGAAGCGATTCTGATGCAGGGCAAGGTGACCTCGGCCCTGCCGAACACCCAGTTCCGTGTGAAGCTGGACAATGGCCACGAACTTCTGGCCCATATCGCGGGCAAAATCCGCAAGAACTTCATCAAGATCCTTCCCGGCGATGTCGTGACGGTCGCGATTTCCCCCTACGACTTGAGCAAGGGACGCATCACCTACCGCGGCCCGTTGCGCAAGGCCGAGGAAGAAGGTCAGGGGCAGGACGGCTGATCCCCGCTGTCGGGATTCCATTTTTTGGATGACAACGATGTCCAAACGCCTGCGCGTTGGAAACCTGGATCCCCAAGTGGGTGATGCGGAACTGATCGAACTGTTCAGCGCCCACGGCTCCGTGGGGAATGCCTGGGTGGTGCTGGATCGCGAAACCAAGCAATCCCGGTGTTTCGGCTTTGTGGACATGACGACCGAGGAAGGGGCCCGTGCCGTGATCGCGGCACTCGACAGAAAGCCCCTGCTCGGCAAGGTGCTGCATGTGGAATTGTTGACCGACCCGGGGCGGCCTCCATCCCCGTGGGGTGGTCCGAGGCGCATGGGCCCCCCAGGCCGGCCAGGGAATTTCTCGAACGGCCCACGCGGCGGCTTTCCACCCAGGGGGCCTGGTGGTCCACGATTCGGCCCGAGGGGGCCGGAGGGCTTTGGCAGGGGTAGGCCACCTGGAGGGCGTGGCCCGGGCCGTTAACGGATTACCTCCACCCGGGCCTGAAAACCCGGGTTTTATTTCGTACGCAGGTTGGCCAGGGTCATCAGCGCGTATCCGGTGACCAGCGCCGGGTCCCCTTCCATCCAGCGGTCCTTCGGGTTGGTCCATGACCCGTCGGCCGATTGCCTTTTTTCCAACCGCTCGATGATCTCCCCACGCCAGTCGTGGCGTGTTCCCTTGGCGTCGGCAAACGGATCCTCCCCCAGGAGCTGGAGGGCCTTGCTGGCGGTGTGCAGGTAATAGAAATAGCCCCATTCCTCGCGGCCGGGTGGCATGCCGGGATTGGAGTCCAGGGTGTAATGGTCGCGAAGCCATTTCAGCGCGCCCTGGATACGGGGATCCTCCTTTTTCACCCCGCAGTAGATCATGCTTTTGATGCCGGCGTAGGTCATGCTCCCGTAGCCGGGGAGTGCGCCGTTTTGCAGGGGTTGGTCGAAGCTCTTGGTGGAACCGCCGCCCGCGGCGGAGTAGATGAAACTGCCGTCGTTGATCTTGTCGGCCCATTTTTGGTCATTGTGTTCGCCCTTCAGGTTCTGGCAGCGGCTGACGAACATCAGGGCCCGCTGGTAGGCGGGGTCGGTTGGCGGGATGCCGGCCTCGTGGAGGGCGTCCAGGAAAAAATGGGTGTTGGAAAGGTCGGGGCGAGACTTGGAGTCGTAGCCGGCGCCGCCATAGAAATCATCGGACCGGTTTTTGCCTTCGCCTTCATCCCACTGCAGTTTGCGCAGGAATGCGGCGGCATCTCCTATCACCCGCTTGTGGCCATCCCGCCCGCTGGCTGACAGCGCCATCACATTCACGCTGGTGACATAGTTCAGCAGTCCGACCCGGGCATCCTTGCCGGCGATGTGGCCTTCCTGGGGGCTGATCAGCCCCTCGATGTATGCCAATGATTTGGCGACCATCGGATCGGTCGGGCTGAGTTTGGCGCCCTGGATAAGGCCGGTGGTGATCACCCCGGTGATTCCGGGACTGCGAGCTGTGGACCACCCGCCGTTGGCTTCCTGGTTTTTCAGCAACCAGGCGGTGGCTTTCACCGCCATGGCATCGACCCGCTTCTCCCAATCCGGGCTGAGGGGGGATTTGGCGGTTTGGGAACGGGCCACCGTGGAGTGGCAAAAAGCCCAGCAGAGGAGGAGGGGGCCCATTGCCCGGAAAGTTCGGACAAGCGTTGCCATCGGGATGTTCCAAGGCGGTGTTCAGGGATTTGACAATAAATAATTGTAAGGCAAGGCCGCGGAGGTGGGGAAAAATACGCCCCTGACCGGCACCAGAATGGACAGTAAACCGGTTTTCTTAAGTTTATATGAGACAAGGGCTTAAGGGTGGATGACGGGATTCGAACCCGCGACAGCCGGAACCACAATCCGGTGCTCTACCAACTGAGCTACACCCACCGTCCGTGACAGTACTTTCATATCTTACCCCAAGTTGGCTTGCCGGCAAGGGAAAACGATCCAGTCGGCCCGGCTAATGGGGGGGATGGGATCAGAGGAAAAATACCCAGCAGCAGATTCCCAGAATCGGCAACAACAGGCAGCATGACCAGACCATGTAGCCGAAAAATCCTGGCATCCGGATGCCGGAGGCTTCGGCAATGCTTTTGACCATGAAATTGGGCCCGTTGCCGATATAGGTCATGGCTCCCATGAAAACGGCCCCGCAACTGATCGCGGCCAGGAAAGCTCCACCCTCCAGGCCGGCCAAATCGCCGATGTCCGCCCCCGGCCCCAGGTGGGCGCCGCCCAAAGCCAGACTGCCAAACGCGACATACGTAGGGGCGTTATCCAGAAAGCTGGAGAGGATGCCGGTGTACCAGTAGAACTGCCAGGGTTGGGTCACCCCCAGTTTTTGGCTGTTGTGTTCCAGAAGGGCGATAGCCGGCCCCATGGTGACAAACAAACCGGAGAACAAGATGCCCACCTCGGCCACGGGAGCCCAGGAAAAGCCGTTGAGTTTTCGCAAGGCCCGCGGGGTGGTGGTGAGCGACAGCCAGGCCATGGCGGCCATCAGGCCGGAGCATGCCAGAAGGGCGCCGACGGATTCGCCCAGCCAACCCTTCAGCAGCACCGCCCCGATGATGCCCAGGAGGAACATGAGGTTGTGGCTGCCCTGGACAAACAGCGTCGGTGCCAGGGCCGGTTTGGCTGGTGTCTCCACGGGCAGGGGTTGACCGCTTTCGCGGAAAAGCGTGCTGTCCAGAAGCCAGAAGGAGGCCAGCAGCAGTCCATTGACCAATAGCCATTGGGGGGCGAGGCCCAGGGTCCATTGAAAGGGAACGCCGTGCAGAAAACCCAGGAAAAGCGGCGGGTCACCCAAAGGGGTGAGCAATCCGGCGGTGTTGCTGATGATGAAGATAAAAAAGACCACCAGGTGCACCCGGTGCTTGCGGTCGCGGTTCGTCCCCAGCAAGACGCGCACCAGCAGCATGCTGGCACCGGTGGTTCCCAGCAGATTGGCCAGCACGGCCCCGATTCCCAACAGCGCGGTGTTGGCTCGGGGTGTCCCGGGCCATGTGCCTTCCAGGTGGATATTTCCCGAAACCACGAACAGGGACCCGATCAGGGTCATGAAAGCCATGTATTCCAGCAGCGCATGGAGGGTACCGCTCCAAGGGGTGGACCAGGCGACCGGAATGGCCAAAACCAGCGCGAAAAGAGCCTTGTTCAGATCGACGTGCCACCAGTGGGGGGCCACCATCGGGAACAGGCCGATACCCAGAAGCAAAAGCACGAACGGGGTGGCCATCATCAGGCTGGGGGATGCACCGTGTTGTGTGGCATCCAGTGCCCATAAGCTGGCCGGACTGGCCAATACCCCGACCAGTGCCAAAAACGGAATCGCCAGGGAAAAACCCGCGCTTTCGGGAGGACGGGAGCTTCTGGGAGCAGGCATTCCGGTTTCCCGCATGGAAGGGTGAATAGACGGCCAATCCGCCATCAGGTATTTTAACAAAAGATGAAACAGATTGCCTCCCGGGCCCGGACAGGGCATCCCTGATTGGAAACGCCGATCAGGTGAGGGATCGCAGACACCGAGGTGATTTTCCATGACCGCACCCAAAACCCCGAAAACCGCGATCGTGGCTTTCAAGGTGGAAAAGGAACTGGCGGATTTGTTGGACAAGTTGCCCAACAAGAGCGACTTCATCCGCAAGGCCATTGCCGCGCAATTGGGGATGTCCTGCCCCTTGTGTCTGGGAAAAGGTGTGGTTTCCCGTGGTTTCCATGATCATTTTGCCCCGGTGCTGAACCAGGCCCGCCATGCCCGGTGTTCATCTTGCAAGGAAATGACTTCCCTGCCCGCCGATCCTTCCCATCTTTCGCCGGAAGACCAGCAACGGCTCGACCAGTTCTTCCTGGGTGGTCCGCTCCTTTGTCCGGGTTGCTACGAGAAAACGCTGACCTGTGACGATTGTGGCTGGCACCTGACGCCGGACCAGGTTGAGGCGCACCAACTGCACGCCCATCCAGGCACCCGGATTCGTTGATCCCCATCCTCAATTCAGGGCCCTGCTGTTTGACCGGTTTGGAAAAGAGCCGGTAAAATAGCGTTTTGCCCTGTCCATCGCGCCTGCCGTCCCGCACGGACCGGCCTCAGGATGCCGCCATGACGCATCGCAATGATCCCCGCCACCCCGTGGACCCCCCATCGGACGCCACGCTGGCTCCCGATTCCCTGGCGCCTGCCCGGGGTGGTCTGGCGGCATCTGATGCGACCCTTGCCCCGGACGGGAAAAACGCCTCCATTGATCCGTCGGCCCAATCGACTGTCCATGGCCATTCAGATCAAACCCTGGCCCCGGAGCCCAAGGCCCCGCCCGGAGCCGACCGGCCGGATGATGGGGCCACGCTGGTGGACCAACCCGAGGGGGGTATGGCCCGGCCCGGATGGAACGCGGGTGCGACGGTGGCATCAGGAGTGATGGACGATTCTGGTGCGACGATGCCACCCGGAGGCCTAGATGAAACGGGTGCCACCCTGCCTCCGCCCGGCGCGGATGATTCGGGCGCGACGATGGCTCCCCCCGGAGTAGATGACTCTGGCGCCACGATGGCCCCTCCCGGCCTGGATGATTCCGGTGCCACGATGGCTCCGGCAGGTAACGACGATTCGGGGGCGACCGTCGCGCCCGGCCAGAGCCAGGTGATGAAAACTGCCTCGCCATCTGTGGGTGGCAAGACGGTGCCCGGCAAAAACCAATATTCCGCCACCCAGGTGGGCCTGAAGGGCAGCGCTGCCGCGACGGTGCCATCCTCCCCCTCCGCGGCCAAGGGGAAGCTGCCCCAGGTACCCGGTTATGAAATTTTGGGGGAACTTGGGCGCGGCGGCATGGGCGTGGTCTACAGGGCGCGCCAACTGGGGCTGAACCGCATGGTGGCCCTGAAGATGGTGCTCAACAGCCAGGCCAGCGAGTCGGAGTTGGAGCGTTTCCGGCTGGAGGCGCGTTCCGTCGCCACGGCCCAGCACCCAAACATCGTGGGTGTCTTCGATGTGGGGGAGTTCAACGGGCTTCCCTACATGGCGCTGGAGTTCGTCGAGGGCGGGCCGCTGGACAATCGGCTCAAGGGGGAGCCGCAGGACCCGCAGTTCACCGCCAAGGTGATGGAGCAGGTCTGCCGCGCGATGGCACACGCCCACTCATTGAAGATCATCCATCGCGACCTGAAGCCAGCGAATGTGTTGCTGACCCGGGAAGACCTTCCCAAGGTGACCGACTTCGGCCTGGCCAAGGAAATGGACGCCGAAGACGGCCACACTCGCACCGGCTCGATCATGGGCACCCCCAGCTACATGCCTCCCGAGCAGGCGGAGGGTAAGGCCAAGGAATTGACCGCCGTCGCGGATATCTATTCGCTGGGTGCCATTCTCTATGAGTTCCTGACCGGAAGGCCGCCCTTCAAGGGCCGCACCCTGCTGGAAACCCTGGAGCATGTGCGGAAGAAGGACCCGGTGGCCCCGGTGGACCTGAACCCCACCACGCCGATTGACCTGCAGACCATCGCGCTGAAGGCGCTGGAGAAAGACCCCGAAAAACGCTACCAGACCGCCACGGAAATGGCGGAAGACCTGGCTGCCTTTGGCCGGGGGGATCCCATCAAGGCCCGGCCGATCAGCCGCTGGCAAAAGACCGTGAAGTGGGCAAGGCGCAACAAGGCGCTGGCTTCGCTGGCCGGGTTGGGTGCCGCTTTCCTGATGGTGGTGCTGATGGGGAGCATCGCCCTCAACGCCGCTTACGGTGCCGCCGAGCGGAACCGGTTGGCGGTGCAAAGGCAGGTGGACGGTGCCCGTGAACAGGGGCGGGATTCGCTTCAGGCGGCCCGAGTCGCGATCACCGAGCGAAAATTTGATGACGCCCGCGACCGGCTGGAGGCGGGGCTGGCGGCCCTCTCGGCTGCCGGTTCGTGCCATGAGGAAGCAGCCAAGGAATTGGGAGATTTGAAAGAAGAACTGGATACCTTGCTGGTGGAGGCCAGGCAGCATCTGGCAACCGACCAGTTGGTGGCGGATTTCAGCCGCGCCCACGACAACGCCCTGTTCGCCCATGTGAACCAGGTGGGCGCCGAGCCGAAGGCGCTGCGCGCGAACATCCGCGACAGCGTGGGCAAGGCATTTTCTATGGTGAAGCTGGACCCGGCCGCTGATAAGCCTCAGCCGGTTTTCGACCAGTACTTCATTAAGGAGGAGCAGGATCGTATACGGGCCCGCTGCGGTGAGCTGATGGTGATCCTGGCGGACGCGGACTTTGACGAGGGGAATTTGGCGGGAGCCAAAAAGCACCTGGAATTTGCCAGGAATCTGCTACCCATCGATCGTTTGTACCACCAGAAGCTGGCTTATTACCTGCAAAAGACCGACGCAGACACCAGCAGCCGTGAGGCTGGCTTGGCAAGGGACGGGAAGGCCACCACCGCCATCGAGTGGTTCCTGATCGGGGACGAGCATTTCAAGGCCAAGGATTTTCCCAAGGCGGCCGATGCCTTCCAGGAGGCGTTGGTGCTGGATCCGCGCCATTTCTGGTCGCAGTACTTTCTGGCGGTGACCGCGCTGAACCGGGAGCAATTTGAGGCCGCACATTCGGGTTTCATGGTCGCGCGTTCCATCCAGCCGGATTTCCCCTACTGCGATGTGATGCTGGCGGTATGCGAGGCCAAGATGGGGGACATGGACGAGGCCAACCGGCATTTTGAACGGGCCGAACCCAAGGTGGGGCAGAGCAATGTCTTCCTGGTGAACCGGGCCACGGTCAGGGCCGAGCAGGCCCAGAAATTGTTGGCCGCCAAACGGGATGCGGAGGCCAAGGCCCTGCTGGCTCAGGCGGAAGCGGACCTCAAAACAGCGGTGGAACTGGCCCCCTCGGTCGAAGGGCTGACCAACCTCGGCACGGTGCAGCAATTGTTGGGTAACACTGCTGAGGCGAAAAAGAATCTGGGGCTTGCTGTGGATAAATACCCCAAAGCTTCGGCGGGGACCTGGGTGACTTGGGCCAAACTGTTGGCCAAAATCTCCGGCCAGGACAACGAGCAGGCCATTGCCGCTGCCCAGGCATTCCGTGAGGCAGCGGATCGGGAGCCCTCTTCCAAAAAACAATCCGAGCACCTGTTGAATGCAGGCAACTTGCTGCTGCAAGTGGGGAAGGTGGAGGAAGGAAGTGCCCTGGTCCAAAGGGCGTCCACCCTGGACCAGGAGAACCCCGGAGCCTATCTGGCCCAGGGCAATGTGCTGTTCGTCCAAGGGATGAAGGCGCCGAGGAATGACCCCAGTGGCCCGAAGGCGCTGGCCCAGGCGGCGGAGTCGTACCGTCGGTATCTGGATTTGGAGACTTCCCGAAAACCTGAGGACTTACCAACGCGGGCTTTGGCCTGGGAAAGGTTGGGAACCATCCAGGCCCGGCAGGGGGATAATGTTGCCGCATTGGCCAGCCAGACCATGGCTTTGACCTTGGACTCCGGGGCACCCTCCCTTCGAAGGATGCGCGGCTGGAACCTGGTGAATCAGTGGCGGGCAGCCGCGCTAAGCGATTTCGAGAATGGATTGAAAAGCGCCCCTGCCCCGGATGACAAAATCGACCTGCATTTGGGACGCGGCTACCTGCTGGCCCAGAAGGGGGATGTTCCAGGGGCGCTAACTGATTTGAAGCAAATAGAGTTGCTCTCCAAAGACAAGCCGATGAACCTGCTCAACGCCTCCACCATCCTGGCGCAGGTGGCAGGGCAGCAGCGTAAGGCCAAGGGGCCCCAAGCGGTGGAAGCCCAAAAGACCGTTGAGGCAATGGTTGGGATGATCTCGGCCGCGCTGGAAAAAATCCCTCCCATGTCCCGCCCATCCGTCTGGAACCGATTCCGGGCGGACGAGGGGTTTGATCCCGTCCGCGACATGGAGGCTTTCCAGAAACTGGACAAACAATTCGCGCCACCGGCCAGGCCATGAAGCAAGCCGACGATTGGCTGGATGCCGCCTACCGGAAGACCAGCTACTGGGTGGTCGAGGGGTTGGTGGAAAGCAACGCACCCATGGTGCTGCGGGTAGACCAACCCTGTCCGCAAGGGTTTGGCAACCTGGTGGGGGCCTCACCCTGGGCCGTTTTGACCGCCTGCAACCCAGGTAGCAGGCCGCTGGATTCCCTGGCCAATGCCAACCTTTTTCAGGGATTGCGGCAGAAGTTGGATCAAATGAAGTTGCAGCACCTTGCGGTGGCGGGAATGGATCCCGAATCCGGCTGGGTGGAGCCGATGGTGCTGGTGTGGCCCATGAAACTAGACCGGGCCATCGAATTTGCCCAGGAATTGGGGCAGAGGGCCCTGCTGGCTGCAAAACCAGAGGATTCTGATTGTTTGGAGGGGGTTGCCGGCCTTTTTTACACCGGCCTTTGACCCGAAACAGGCGGAACCCCACGCCACGACAGGCGGGGGTTCCTACAATCACAGGTAACATGGAGCGCAGGCATGGCACCCATCCCTTGGGACGCCTTAACCTGAATTAAAGCAATGGCTTGCGGAAACTGGTGGGGGTGGTGATGAGCGAGCCGGAGTACCGTCCGGGCCTGGCGGATGTGCCAGTGGCCGAATCGTCTATCAGTTTCATTGACGGCAAGCGCGCTCGGTTGGAGTACCGCGGCATCGCGGTGGAAACCCTCGCCCGGGAAAGCACGTTCGAGGAAACCTCCTGGCTGCTTCTGAAGGGGGAATTGCCCACCCAGAAGGAACTGGCCCTTTTTGACCAGCAGCTCAAGGAACACCGCCGGCTGAAGTACAAGCTGGTGGATATGATCAAATGCATGCCCGAATCGGGGCACCCCATGGCGGCCCTGCAGTCGGCTGTGGCCGGCTTGGGCATGTTCTACCCGGCGCGGAATGTGACCGATACCAAGAACAATTGGGAATCGGTGGTCCGGCTGGTCGCCAAGTTGCCCACCATCGTGGCTGCCTTCCACCGTCTTCGCCATGGCGACAAGGCCATCGCCCCCCGGGAAGACCTTTCCCACGCCGCGAATTTCTACTGGATGCTGTTCGGCCGCGAACCGTCGACGGCGGTCGCCCGGGTTTTGGACGCGTGCCTGGTGCTGCATGCCGAGCACCAGATGAACGCCAGCACCTTTTCGGCGCGTGTGACCGGATCCACATTGGCCGATCCCTACTCGGTGGTCGCCGCCGCGGTGGGCACCCTGAGTGGGCCCCTCCATGGGGGCGCGAACGAGGAAGTGTTGGACATGCTGGAGGAAATCGGCGATCCCTCCAAGGCGGCTGGTTGGCTGGAGCACGCGGTCGCCACCAAGAAAAAGATCATGGGCATGGGGCACCGGGTCTACAAGGTGAAGGACCCGCGCGCCACGGTGCTGCAGGAACTGGCCGAGCATGTTTTCGCCGAGAGCGGCAAGCCGGTGCGGTACGATCTGGCCCTGCAACTGGAGGCCGCAGCGGTCCGCATCCTCGGGCCGAAGGGCATCTATCCGAACGTCGATTTCTTCTCGGGCATCATCTACGAGTCCCTCGGGATTCCCCGGGACCTGTTCACCCCGATCTTCGCCATCGCCCGTGTGACGGGTTGGCTTTCCCATTGGCTGGAGCAACTGCGCAACAACCGGATCTTCCGGCCCGAGCAGATCTTCACCGGGGTCAACGACAAGCCCTACGCGCCCATCGACCAGCGTCCCTGACGGCGTCCCCGCTGCGGTGAAAGACCTATGTTAGACATTCTTTATGTGCGTGAAAATCTCGAGGCGGTGCGCGCCAACTGCGCCAACCGCCAGGTGAAGGCGGATCCCGCCGCCGCCGTCCAGGCGGACGATCTCCGCCGCTCCCTGGCGCAGCGTACCCAGCAGGTTCAGGAACGCCAGAACGAGGTTTCCAAACTCATCCCCAAGGAGAAGGATCCCGCCGCGAGGCAGGCCCTGATCGCCGAGGGCAAAACGCTGCGCGAGGAAGCCCAGGCCCTGGAGGGCCAGCTCCGCGAAGCCGAGCAGAAGGTGCGCGAGGCCCTGTGCCAACTGCCCAACCTCACCCACCCGGACGCCCCCGTGGGTGCCGACCCCGACAGCAACAAGGACATCCGACATTGGGGCGATGTACCCGCGTTTGATTTCGCGCCCAAGGATCATGTCGCCCTGATGGAGGGGCTGGACCTGGTCGATTTCGAGGCGGGATCCTCGGTGACCGGGCCGAAGTTTTATTTCCTGAAGAACGAGGCGGTGCTGCTGGAACTGGCCTTGGTGCAGTTCGCCCTCACCAAGTTGGTGGCGCGGGGTTACACCCCGGTCATCACGCCCGACCTGGCCCGGGTGGATGTGCTGGAAGGCATCGGCTTCATGCCGCGCGATCCCAACCCGGATACCCGCCAGGTTTACACCATCGAGCAGTCGGACCTGTGCCTGGTGGCCACGGCCGAGATCACCCTGGGTGGCATGCACCGCGACCAGATTCTCGACGGGGCGAAACTGCCGCTCAAGTATGTGGGGCTTTCCCACTGTTTCCGCACCGAGGCCGGCGCCCCCGGGCGCGACACGCGCGGCCTGTACCGGGTGCATCAGTTCACCAAGGTGGAGATGTTCGGCTTCTGCGCGCCGGAGCAGAGCGAGGAGATCCACCTCGAGATATTGGCCTTCGAGGAGGAGATCTTCCGGGAATTGGGTCTGCCCTACCGGGTGATCGACACCTGCACAGGCGATCTGGGTGGCCCGGCGTACCGCAAGTACGACCTGGAGGCCTGGATGCCGGGCCGTGGCGGCTACGGCGAGGTGACCAGCACCAGCAATTGCACGGATTTCCAGGCGAGGCGACTGAACATCCGGTACAAATCGGTGGGCCAGAAGGGCACCCGGTTTGTCCACACTCTCAACGGCACCGCCGTCTCCTGCGCCCGGGCCCTGGTGGCCCTGGTCGAAAATCACCAGCAGGCGGACGGTTCGGTTGTGGTGCCTCCAGCACTCCGGCCCTGGGTGGGCAAGGATATCATCAGGAAAGGGGCCTGAGCCGGGCGCAAGCCCGAGGTGCCCCGGAGGGAGTTCGGGGTGGCAGGCGGCGAGGATGAGCCAGGCGATCGGCAGGAGGCGGGCGAGACATTGCCCGAAACCCCTCCGGCCGAAGTCGTAAGTCCGGCGGAGAAGGTGCGGAGTTTCCCGCAATCCCCGGGCGTTTACCTGATGAAAGACGCCCAGGGCCGGGTGATTTATGTCGGCAAGGCCAAAAGCCTGCGCAACCGGGCCGGTAGCTACTTCACCAAGGCGGCGGCCGAGGATCCCCGCACCGCCGACATGGTGCCCCTGATCGCCGACATCGACCACATCCTGGCTGAGACCGAGGTGGACGCCCTCCTGATGGAGGCGCGGCTCATCAAGGACATCCAGCCCCGCTTCAATGTGGAGCTGAAGGACAACAAGACATTCCCCTACCTGCAGATCCGGGTGCGCGAGGAGTTCCCCCGCGTGGAGTTCACCCGCAACCCCCGCCGGCGCGGTGTGCGGCTGTACGGGCCGTTCACTTCCGCCGCCAGCCTGCGGATGGCCATCCAGGTGTTGCAGCGGGTGTTCCAGTTTCGCACCTGCAAGCTGAACATCCGGTCGACCGACCCGCGTTGGCGGTGGTACCGACCTTGCATTCTCCATTCCATCCGCCAATGCACCGCCCCGTGCAATCTGCGGGTGAGCCGCGAGGATTACCGCGCCCAGATCCGGTCGCTGCGGCTGGTGCTGGAGGGAAGAAAAAAGCGGCTGCTGCGCGAGATGCGTTTGAAAATGGAAGAGGCGGCCGGGGCGCTTCAGTTCGAGCGCGCCGCCCGCCTGCGGGATGACATCCGCGCCATCCAGTCCCTTGGGAAACGGGGCAGCGTGGAGAAGGATGTGCAGCCCGAGGTCTTCTCGGTGGATCCGAAGAAGGGGCTTGCCGGGTTGCGCAAGGTTCTGGGCCTGAAGGACAGGCCCCGGGTGATTGAAGGGGTGGACATCGCCCATTTGGGTGGCACCGACACGGTCGCCTCTCTGGTCTGCTTTCTGGACGGGCTGCCCTTCAAGAACGGCTACATGCGCTTCCGCATCAAGACTGTGCGGGGCATCGATGATTTCGCCAGCATCCGCGAGGTGATCAGCCGGCGTTTCAGCCATCCCCCCGAGGAGCGGCCCTGGCCTGACATTTTGCTGATTGACGGCGGCAAGGGGCAACTCAACGCCGCCCTGCAGGCCTTCGAGATGCTGAAGCTGCAACCTCCCACCCTATTGTCATTGGCGAAGCAGGAGGAGGAAGTCTTCCTGCCCGGGGAGGCGGAGTCGCTCCGCCTGAGCCGGCATAGCGAGGCGCTGCGGTTGTTGCAGGCGGTGCGGGATGAGGCCCACCGGTTCGCCCAGCATTACCATCACCTGTTGCGGCACAAGCGATTCACCGGGGACAGGCCGAAAAGGCCACCACCTGGGGGGAAAAGGTCCCCGGGCGGGGCGGGTTGAATCCGGGCTGGTTTTTGACACGAGTTTGTGGAGGACCGAATGCGCATCCTGATGACCAATGACGACGGCATTTACGCGCCTGGATTCCGCGCCCTGCTGAATGAGATCAAGAAACTGGGCGAGGTGCTGGCGGTGGCCCCGGCCACCGAGCAAAGCGCGGCCGGGCACTCGGTGACTATCTTCAGCCCCATCGTCGCCACCGAGGTGGCGGATGAAAAAGGGGATCTGCTGGGTTGGGCGGTGGAAGGGAGGCCGGCGGACTGCGTGAAACTGGCCCTGAGGATGCTGCTGCCCTGGTCACCTGACCTGGTGGTGAGCGGGCTGAACGCCGGCAGCAACGCCGGCATCAATGTCTTGTATTCGGGCACGGTGGGCGCGGCGATCGAGGGGGCGTTTTTCCGCAAGACGAGCATCGCCTGCTCGTTGGAGATGCCGCCAGTGGGAAGGCCCGATTATTTGCAGGGGGCCAGCCTGGCGCGCCAGATGGTGGAACGCATTTTGGCGGGTAATCCGGAAGAGGGATCGCTCTTCAATGTGAATATCCCCGACCTATCCCGGGGGGCACCCCGTGGGGTGAAGGTGCTGCCCCAGAACACCGCCAGCTATGTGGAGTGGTATGACAAGCGGGTGGACCCGCGGGGCCGCGTCTATTTCTGGATCGGCCCGGATTTCAACTGTCCCACCCCCAACCCGGACACCGATGTCACGGCATTGGCGGAACGCCTGATCACCGTCACCCCGCTTCAGTTCAACCTGACCCGGCACGACCAAATCGGTACCATGCAGGGATGGGACTGGAGCGTGGAAGGCCTTGATCGGAACCCGCCAGCTTAAGGACGGGAACAGTCCGGTCAAGTAAGAAGTCGATCACTTGGGTGGAGACGGTCATCATGAACGCGATTGAGTTGCTCACCGGGGCCCTAAAAGGATCCGAGGCGGTCACGCTGGGATTTCTCGATGGCTTCAGCGACAAGGACCTGCTGGACCGACCCGTGGAGGGTGCCAACCATGCCGCCTGGCAGGTCGGCCACCTGATCCTGTCGGAGCGATTGATCCTGGCAGAACAGTTGCCCGGGGTGAATTATCCGGCCCTGCCCGCCGGGTTTGAGGCGCGCCACGGCAAGGATGGTGCGGCACTGACGGAAACCACGGGTTGGCCCGCCAAGACAGACTACGAGCGGTTGTTCCGCGAAACCCGCGGGGCGACCATCGCCGCGGTTGCCAAGTTGACTGAAAGCCAATTGGACCAGCCCACCCAGGGAAGGCTGGCCGCCAAGGCGCCCAAGTTGGGTAACCTGATCCAACTGGTCTCCAACCATGACCTGATGCACGGCGGCCAGTTTTCGGTGGTGCGCCGCAAGCAGGGCAAACCGATTCTTTTCTGACATACCGGACACTCGTCGCGGGGGTGGGCCATGCGGCCGACCGACTGGGCCAACATCATCACGGTGTTCCACTTCCTGATCGTGGCGGTGGCGGTGCTGGCCGTTCCGGTTTTCGCGGTCGGCCTGCTGTTGCGACAGCCTTGGGCCAGGAATTTTTGGTTACGGCTGACCCATCTGCTGTTCATCGCGTTTGTGGTGGGTGAGACCGCCATCGGCCAGGAATGCCCGCTCACCACCTGGGAAAGGGAATACCGCTGGGCGGATGGTGCCGACCTGCACGAGGTGGAGAAGGAACCCTGCCTGGCCCGTCTGGCCCACAACATCACCTTCCTGCAGTTCATCGGCAGCATGACCATCGAGGAAATGCTGCCGTATTATGTGACTTTCGGGTTCATTGTGCTGCTTTTGTGGCTTTTGGGGCCCCCGCGCTGGCCCTGGGCCCATCGTGCCGGAACGCCGGATTGACCCGTTTTTTCACGGGATTGGCGCGACCATCTCTGGTAGATTGATGGCTGGCATCCGGTATGGGAGACCGCCCCGATGAGCGTGACGCCTTTCGCACGATGGACCGCTGGTTTGGCTTTCCTTTGGCTTGGTGCCGCGCCCGTGGCAGCCGAGACCTGGCCACGGTTCAGAGGCCCTGGTGGGGATGGCGTGGCCAACGGCCAGCAGATTCCCGCCAAACTTGATCTGAAATCTAATTTGTTGTACAAGTCGGAACTGTCCGGCAGCGGCAACGGTTCCCCGGTGCTGTGGAACGACCGCCTGTTTCTGCAGGAGTCTTCCCGGGATGGTGCCGCGCGCCAATTGGTCTGTCTGCGGGCCGAGGATGGCAAGGAACTGTGGCGGGTGACCGACAAGGGCGCCTTCGCCAAGACGCATGCCAAAAGCTCGTTGGCTTCCGCCACACCCGCGGTGGATGCGGAAAGGGTGGTTTGCCTGACCTGGGATGGTGATTCGGTCAGCCTGTCAGCCTTCGATCACCAGGGCAACCGGTTGTGGAAGAACAGCCTTGGGAAGTTTGCCAGCCAGCACGGGTTTGGTCATTCGCCCCTGCTGCACCAGGGGCGGGTGTTCGTGAATTTTGACCAGGATGGCGCAGCCCGCCTGCTGGCGTTTGACGGGGCCACGGGAAAAACTTTGTGGGAGGCGGAGCGCAAGGCCTTCCGGTCGTGCTACTCCACTCCCCTCATCCGGGCGGCCAACGGTGCGGAGGAATTGGTGGTGGGCAGCACCGCCGGAGCCACGGGATATGAGCCTGCAACCGGCAAGGTGCTATGGAATCACGAATGGAAATTCGACGCCTCGCCCCTGCGCACGGTGGCATCGCCGTTGCTGGTGGGTGACCGCTTGGTGCTGTGCAGCGGCGACGGCAAGGGCGACCGCCACATGCAGGTGCTGAAGCTGGGCGGGGAAAAGCCGGAACTGTTGTGGGAGGAGAAGAAAACCTTCCCCTATGTGCCGATGCTGTTGAGCCGCCAGGGGCACCTGGTCGGTGTGAACGACAAGGGCATGGCACTCTGCTGCGACCTCAACACCGGCAAGATGGTCTACAACGAACGCCTGGCCGAGGCGGTCAGTGCCTCCCCCGTGCTGGTGGACGGACGGATGATCGCGGTGGATGAGAAGGGCCGGCTGTTCGTGGTGGACCCGGGAATTGGCGGTGCTAAACCGTTGGTCCAAAGTCGGGTCGATTTGGGCGAGGCGGTGATCGCATCCCCCGCGGTGGGGGGTGGCAAACTGTGGGTGAGGGGTGAAAAACACCTGTTTTGCCTCGGCACCCGCAAGAATTGAACCCGGTAATCGGGAAAGGCCAGGGGTAGAAGCATGAGTTTGTTCAGTCTGTTGGCTGTGGGTGCCCTGTTGACGGCCCCCGGTCAGGAAAAGGCGGGGACCGCGACCATGGACAAGGCGTTTGAGTTGCGGGTGTATCACACCCATCCGGGGCGGATGCCCGCCTTGGAAAAACGATTCAAGGACCACACCATCAAGCTGCTGGAAAAGCACAACATGAAACTGGTGGGGTTCTGGAAGCCGGTGCCCGCCCCGGAAGGCGGCGACACGGTCCTCGTGTATCTGGTGGAGCACAAGAACCGGCAGGAAGCGGACAAGGCGTGGGACAATTTCCGCAAGGATGCCGATTGGCAGAAGGCCCGGGCTGAAAGCGAGAAGGATGGCCCCATCGTGAAAAAGGTGGATGTGCAGTGGTGGGGCGCAACCCCCTATTCGGCTATCCGTTGACCGGAAAAGCCTTCGGCAGGTGATGTTTCCAGGTGGATAATCCGGTCCAGTTGATCCTTTCCCCGCTGCCCGGCGGGGTGACACCCTCCCGTCTGTTGGCCTGGCTGTGCCAGGTCACCGGGCAGGAGGGTTCGGCGTTTGGTGCTTTCCGAATCGGCCATGGGCAGGCCCGCGTGGCGGTGCCGGCGGGCTTGGCCGGTCGGCTCTCATCCAAACTGGATGGCGCCCTGCTGGATGGGGTTCGCCTGGGGTGCCAGGTGGAACGTCCGGTGGAGGGGGACCGCCAGCGCTGGCTGGAACGGTGGAGGCATTTGCTCGGGCTGGAGGCGAGGGCCGAGGAGCAGCGGTTGGCCGAGGAGGCGGCCCGGGGCCACGGTTCCTCGAGTCTGGACGGGTTGGAAGTGCAGGGGGAGGAACCTGGGATCGCGGGCCGCTGGCGGTGGACCCTTGGCCGTCCACGGCAGGCACCCCTGCCGTACCGTGGCCCAAGGGTGGAGGCCGGCAAGCCGATGCTGCTGCTGCCCGACCCGCCCCCCCGTGACGGGCGCGGGGTTCGTGGAATTCCCTGCGTGGCCATCCGGCGTGATTCCAAATCGGCCACCGTGCTGCTGGACAACCCGCCGGATGAGGCGGAGGGTACTTGGCGTTTGGTGGCTCGTCCCGATGCCGTTACCCGCGAACGCATGGAGGCGGCGTTGGTGCGCGTGGCCGGTGCGCGCGATGGCCGCATGGGCAAACTTACGGACATGCTGCTGGGGAAGGAGCCAGCCAGGGAGGGTGCGGGCGATGGATTGGAACCGGACTGGTTTCACGCCGGCCTGAACGCCAGCCAGAAATCCGCTGTGGCCCGTGCCCTGGCCGCACCGGATCTGTTCCTGATCCATGGGCCGCCCGGGACCGGCAAGACCACCACGCTGGTGGAACTGGTCCGCCAGGCGGTGCGAAAAGGGAGCCAGGTGCTGGTCACGGCACCCAGTAACCTGGCGGTGGACCACCTGGCCCTGGGGCTCCATCGGGCGGGTGTGGAAGTGGTGCGGTTGGGCCACCCGGTGCGGGTAATGGAGGAACTGCTTCCGGCCACCCTGGAAATGCGCCTGGAAAAACATCCCGACTGGCGCGAAAGCCGCAAACTGGCGCGGGATGCCCGGTCCCTGCTCGGCAAGGCGGACAAATGGACCCGGGCCCGGCCCGAGCCCGGTGAGAAAAAGGAGACCCGCGAGGAGGCGCGAAAGCTGTTGCAAGATGCGCGCGCCCTGGAGAGGCAGGCGCTGCGGGCCATTCTGCGTGATTGTCCCGTGGCGGCCGCCACGGCCACAGGATTGGAGCCGGACATCGTGGAGGATCGACGGTTCGACCTGGTGGTGCTGGATGAGGCGGCGCAGGCCACCGAACCAGCCGCCTGGGCGGCGATTTCCTTGGCGGACAAGGTGGTACTGGCCGGAGACCCTTGCCAGTTGCCGCCCACGGTTTTGTTTGAAGAGGCGGCGCGGGATGGCTTGGCGGTCAGCCTTTTGGAACGATTGATGGGTTTGCTGGGGCCGGAACATCAGGCCCTGTTGGAAGTGCAATACCGCATGGACCCTGGCATCAGCCGCTTCCCCAATGACGAGGCGTACGGTGGCCGGTTGGCGGATGACGAGACGGTGTTGGCGCGGGCCATTCCCCAGTGGCGACAAGATGAAACCGGCGTCTGGACTGAAGGCGCGGTACGCCTGATCGATACCGCCGGAAGCGGCTGGGAAGACGAGGAGGAAGAGGGGGGCTCCTCGCGGGTGAACCCGGGCGAGGCCAAGAGGGTGGTGCTGGAGGCCCAACGGTTGCTCGAGGCAGGGGTTACTCCCGTGGAGTTGGGCATCATCACCCCCTATGCGGGCCAGGCCCGGCTGATTCGGCAGATGCTCGATGATGAAAGGGTTGAGATCGATTCGGTGGACGGTTTCCAGGGGCGGGAAAAGGATGTCATTCTGCTGTCGCTGGTGCGGAGCAACGCTTCGGGCGAGATCGGCTTCCTGCGGGAGAAAAGGCGCACCCATGTGGCCATCACTCGCGCCAGGCGTTTGTTGTTGGTGGTGGGGGACAGCGCCACGCTGGCAGCGGACGGATACTTCGAGCAGTTTTTTTCGCACCACCAGCAGGCCGGGCAGTCCCGGTCGGTCTACGAGTTGCCCGATCACGAGGGGTGACCGGGGCAATGGCGGGCAAGAGCCAATCCTGTTAATTTGAAAGGGTGCGAAAGGCATTTCTTTCTTGCACCAACCATTTGAAGGGTGGAGAGTATCCCCATGCTCAACAAGCGAGGCATCCTGGCCTTGGGTGGGTTTCTCGCGTCGCTGGCTGTTCTGGGTGCCATCGCCTCGGCGGGTTCTATTAGGGCCCGGGAAGCCTTGGTCGGGATCGGGCCGGCTGTGGAAGTTCCCTATCGGCTGACCCTTTCCAAGCATGTGGTGGTCCGCGCCCGCATCAACGGCAAGGGCCCTTTCAATTTCGTGCTCGACACGGGCGCTCCGGCCCTTTTCATCACCGAACAGGTGGCGGAGCGGTCCGGGGTGAAACAGGGTGACGATGGCTGGGGCGTGTGCGACACGCTGGAGCTGGAGGGTGGCCTGAAGGTGCCCAAGGCCAAGGCCAGAATCGCAACTCCGTTTCAGCTGGAAGGCATGAACGGCATGGGTCTGGCGGGTGTCGAGATCCATGGCATGTTGGGATACAACATTTTGGCCCAATACCGCATCACCTTCGACATGACATCCGACAGGCTGGTGTGGCGCAAAATCGATTGGATACCCAAAAGCCCGTTCGGAATCGTGGCGAAGGAAGACTCCTCGGGCCCCGGCGGTCTGGAAATCATCGGTGGCTTGATGAAAGGCCTGGGAGGAATTCTGGGGCGCAAGGCGAATCCCACGCTGGTGGCGCGCGGGTATGCCGGGGTGGTTCTGGACGAGGTGGCGGAGGGCAAACCGGCAAAACTGAAAGTCGTTCTGCCGGCCAGCCCGGCTGAAATGGCCGGTCTAAAGGTTGGCGATCTCATCCGAGAAGTGGAGGGGGCCACAGTCGCCGATGGCCCGGCGGTGCTGGCGAAACTGGCCCAGTTCAAGGCCGGGCAGGATCTGAAGCTGAAGGTCGACCGCCAAGGGCAATCCCTGGAAATCACGGTGCGGTTGGAGGGCGGCATATGAACCGGATCGCGAGCATGGCCCGTCTGGTGGGCGGGCTGGCATTGGCTGCAGGAGTTTTGGCCTGCACCGCTGTCGGAGTGGCCGACAATCCCACGGGGACGGCAACCGAAAAGGTCGCCGTGGTTCCGTTCAAGTTGTTGAAGTCCGGCCACATGACTGTGGAGGCCAAAATCAATGACAAGGGGCCCTTCACCCTGATTTTCGACACCGGCGCTCCGGCCAACCTGCTGAACAACAAGGTGGCCCGCGAGGCCGAATTGTTGAAGGGCAAGCCTCCCGTCCTTTTCGCCCCCTACGGATCCCGTGGGGATGTGAAAATCAAGAAACTGCAGGTGGGTCAGGGCACGGTGGAGAATGTCACCGCCATGGTGATGGACCATCCCACGGTGGAGATTATCTCCAAGCATCTGGGGCCCATCGAGGGGATTGTGGGGTTCCCGTTCTTCGCCCGCTACCGGATGACTCTGGATTATCGCGACCAGACCCTGACCCTGGAACCCGGCACCTTCCAGCCGCCCGATGTGATGAAGGAGATGATCAAAAGCCTGCTCGGCACCGAGGGGAACGGCCGAGACGGGTACAAGATGGTCTCCCCCGGGGCGATGCTGGGCATTGTGGCCGGCGAGGCCGGTATGGATGGATCGGGTCTGGTGGTGAACGCGGTGCGCGGTGGTAGCCCAGCCGCCGTGGCGGGGCTGAAAGCCGGAGACCGGTTGCTGAGCCTGGACGACCGCTGGACCGACACCCCCTCCGACCTGTTGCAGGCTTCCACCACCCTGAAGCCCGGCAAGATAGTGCAGGCGGAAATCCAAAGGGATGGCACCACCATGAAGCTGCGCGTGGTTCCCGTCGCCGGATTCTGACCGGCCCCGCGCTCCTGTGGGGATGATCGCATGTCCGGGGTATTGCTTTTAGCCCTTTGCGTTTTCATGGTCCCGGTTTCCTGGCAGGACACCGGGACAGATTCTGAACCTGTCCCAGTTTGGGATGAACTGCCGACTGCTAAAAACCGTTTGGTGAAAACCGATTCAAGCCCGGGAACTCCTGCCCTGTCAGTGGCGGAGGGGCTGTCGGTTGAGAGATTGCCCGCGATTCAGCTTGGCAGGGCCCTGGGCCTGGCATCTGGCCGGGCGGGCGAAGTCTGGATTCTGGCCGACACTCCAGAGCCATCCCTTCCGGGTGGACCCGTGGCAGGGATGAAACCGCAGTTGATTCGTTTCGGGAAGGAGACGGGCGATTGGCGCGAGACCGGCCGTTTTCCCGTTCCTGTAGGAAGCCGGAGGTTGGCGGCGGCGGGGCAGGATATCCTGCTCGGGGCACCGGGAATGGTGTGGCGCCTATCAGCCGACAAACCGGATCAAGCTGTTCCCTTGTTAATCCAGTTCCGTGGGGTGGGTGAGATTCCCATGCCCGGGATTGATGAGCAAGGGGTTGCACATGTGGTGGTCCCATCCGGTGTCTGGAGCTGGAAGAACTCGGGGGCAGTTGGCGCGCAGGCCCTTGATCCCTCTGCAATTGTCCCGGATTCCGCCTGGGGGATGTTGCGCCTTCCCCTTTGGACAGGCGGAAGGATGGAGGTGCATGCCACCGGTTTGACACCTGAAACCCTGTGGACCACCCCGACTCAGGAGGGGGAGTGGATACTCGGCTCACCCGGTGGCCGCGGGAATTTCTTGCAGGTGGTGCGGGCCGGGAATGAGTTGGGCTTCCGCCAACGCCCCGAAGTGGGATCTTCCATGCGGCGAATGCCTCCGGGGATTGGGGCGGTACAACCTCTGGTTGCTTTCAGGGGCACAAAAATAAAGGCAGGGGCCTGGGTGACTTCCTCTCTGGGCCCAGATTGGCGGTGGACCTGCTGGGTGGCGGAACCGGGTCGGGTGACCGCGCTGTCAGCGACCCTTCAGGGTAGTGCGACACGGCAGGCGAGGGAGAAAAAAACGGTGTTTTCCACCGAGGGAGGTGACTTCCTTCCGGTGGCTATGGCGGAGGACGCGGGAGGCGAAGGAGTTTGGATTCTCACCACCGGGCGGGATGTGGTTGCTACCGGCCAGTTACCCCTGGAACCGTTTCCAGAAACCCGCTTAATTCTGGTCAAAAATCCAGGCTGGCAGGCGGAACGCGATGCGACACAGGGTCCCTTGGCCCCTAATGCGGATTTGCGGGATCAGCTTGGGCATTTTCCAGATGGCCCCGGCCGGTGGGCCAAAGCCCGTGAATTGGCGGGGGAGGGGGGCCCCAGGGATGAACAGTTGGCTGCCTTGGCCTTGGATACTTCGGTCAGCCTTTCCACGCGGAGGGCCGCGTGGGCCGGTTTGGCCTTTGCCGGCAAGTCGGGCAAGTGGTTGGGTAGGATGCTGGGAACCGACCATTCCCAATTGAGGGCCTCCGCGGCCCGCTGGTGCCAAAGCCTTGCCCGGTTGCCGGCTGACAGTTCCGAATCCCTGTTGGCAGCGGTGCAGGATGCCGATGGGGCGGTTTCCCGCGAGGCGGCCTGCGCGGCCGCCCTGCACCGGGTTCCCGGGGTGGCGGAATCGCTGGCGGCTGCCCTGTTTCAACGCGATGAGACCGATGCCCAGGTGCAATCGGCCAACCTGCACGCTTTGGGCCTGCTGGGACGCGAGGGGGCGGAACGGATGCTGTCCGCCGCCCAGACCGGGGTCCGTGCCGAGGCGGTACGGGCTTTGAGGGCGCGCGTCGGTTTTCCCTGGCCGGCTGATCAGGGAGGCGCTCCCGAATTGTGGCTGGAGCATCCGCATCTGGGGTCGGACCACCAGGCCCTGTACCTGGACGGGTTGCGGGCCTGGCGGGGGTGGGGGCCCGGTGCCGGGGAATCGGCTAAAGTGGCTCTGAAATGGCTGGAAAATCACGCGGACCAGCCGCCCGAGGTGCTGGAGGCTGGCCTCCGATTGTCGGCCGATTTGCCGTTGGGGCAGTCTTCACTCGATTGGTGGCGCCAGATGGTTCGTGAACGCAAGGGGATGGTCGCGGCGCTGGCCATGGATAACCTGGCCCAGTTGCCCGTGCCTGCCTGGGGTGGCGAGGTTCTGGACGCCCTGGCCGCCGAGGAGCTGAGTTCGGCGGAGAGGCTGGCGGCACTTCGCCTGTTCCGCCGATGGGACCAACCTTCAGCCGCCATCAAGATGGCGACACCGCTACTGGAACCCGGGGCATTGCCAGGCCAAAGTCCTGGGGTGACCGAGGTGGCCCTGAAAACCATGGCCCTGCTGGATGGACCCGGTGCCAGGGACGCTGCCTTGCGGGTGGTTGAGACGGCCAAAAAATCACCTTCCCTGATGGGGGAGGCGTGCCGGATTCTGATTCAGGATGGGGACACCCGCCGCCAAATCACCGACTCGTTTCCTTCTGGGCCCAAGCCGAAATACCCATCCCTGGACTTCTCCGTCTGGATCGATGCTTTGGCAGCCATGGGAAACGCGGCCGAGTATGACCGGGCTGTCAGTCGGAACTGGCTGGCTGATGCCAGCGGACAGGCCAATCTAAGGGCCGTGGTGCAGGCTACCGGGAATGCCCGTAGAGGGGCTTTTGTCGCCCTGGACCGAACCCGGGCCAATTGCCTGGGCTGCCACCGTTTTGGGGGCGCGGGTGGTGGGGTGGGCCCCCCCCTCAGGCCGGGGCAAACTCCCGAGGGTTTGTTGCGAAAGCTGGTTCAAACATCCGCCAGAGGGATGGCCGGGCATCAGACCTTGAGGCTGCGCGGTGCGGATGGGCAGGAGGTGCGCGGCGTTCTCCTGAACCCCAAGGCCATGAAAAGCGAATGGCTGCTGGGCGATGCGGGGGGCAACCTGCACCGGTTGCCCCGGAACGCGACGGAAAAACCTGTGGTGGAACCTGGTTCGCTGATGCCGGGGTTGGGGACCTTGCGGTTGGGGCACCAGGACTTGCTGGACATGCTGGCTTTTTTCACCCAACCGGTTTCGGAGGGGGTACCCGGCCCGCTATCCGGTTTGGTTTTACAGGCCGAAACCCGGGTTGAACCCACGGGAAATTGGAAATGGTTACCCCGGGATAAGGATGGAACCCTGGTTGCCCCGGCGGAAGCCTTTGAAATCCGGGTACCGGTTTTCCTTGGTGAAAAAGACGATCTCACCGTTTTGATATGGGGTGCCAGGTTGGCCCCGGGCCAAACCGATCGAATCCCCATGCCCGCAGGGAAGGGGGAAGTGGTGCTGCGTGTGGAACAGCCGAAATCAGCCGAGCAAAAAACATTTGCCCTGAGGCTGCAGGGGCCCCAGGGCTTGGTGGTGGGTTATTCCACAATCCGTTGAGTCGTGTCGGCTCTAGCCGGCACGCTTCGGTGGATGGATGGATCACGATTACTGGATGCCGCCGTCGATGCGGTCAGGCGTCAAGTGGGACGGGTGGTCCAGGAACCAGATCCGTTTCCATTCTTCCTTGGCCTGACGCAAGTCTTCCGACTGGTTCAGCAAGGCTTTCACCCGCTCGCCGGGGTCGGAGGGATAGGCGTTGATAAGGCAGCCGGTGCTGCTAATTGCCAGAAGGCCAGCCAGACCCAGTAGGATTCGCGCCATGGTCCACACTCCGCGCAAGCCGATCACCTTGGGTCGCTGCTGGTAAACAGCGTGCCCTCTCTGCGGAATATATCGGTTGGGGCGGGAAAAGGACTTGAGAGAAGAGGCCGGATTTTCGGAAAAATCCGGCAAAACCGGGGATTCCTATCAGATAGCCGCAGCCGGCTTGGGAATCTGGGCAGCTTGCGTTGCCTGTGTTGCTTGGGCCTGGGCTTGGGCAGCCATCTTCAAATTGACCAGGCGTTGCACCCGTTCTTCCATTTCCTTGCCGGGCTTGAAGGTCACCACGAGTTTGGGGGGCACATCGACCTGCTGGCCGGTCCGGGGGTTGCGTGCCCGCCGTGCGCGCCTTTCCTTCACCTCGAAAACGCCAAAATTCCGGAGTTCGATCCGCTTGGTTTCCAGCAGGGTGTCGATGATGGCGTCGAAGGTGAGCTGGACAATTTCCTTGGTCTTGAGCTGAGGCTGCCCGAGACGGTCGGCGATCTGCTTGACGATTTCCTTCTTGGTCATGTGGACGCCTCCTGGGAGGGACGGAAAGGAATCCCGCTCCCCGCAACAGACTAAGGCGATTTTTCCGGATTGTCAAGTAGCCGGCGGGGTTCTGCGACGTTTGTGGTTCGTGCGGAAGGTCAAAAATGTCTTGACTTTATGACAAGGAGTCGGCAGCCGTTCAAGCCAGTGGGGGATTCTGGATTGCCCACTTGACTGGTAGCTATTTGCCCTTGAAAACCGGCTCGAATCGCACCCGGCCACGCTCGGTTTTCACCACCCAGGGAACCCGGGGCCCCCCCCGGATTCCGGCCTCACCGTTACCTTGGATTTCCAGGGTGGGCAATGGGCGGGTGAGGATGAAAACCATGGCCAGTTGCCCCGAGGCCGCACCCCGAAACAGGCTGGCCATGCGGGTCAGACCGCCGGCACCCTGAGCCCAGGGCTGGCTCACCACGTCTGCCAAACGCAGGTCCTCACCCCTTACCTGGAAAATCAGCTCCGGAAACGGTTTGTCAAAATCGAGTTTGCTTTCGGGAAGGGTCAGCCTGCCGCCCCATACCCGGCCCTGAAGGTCGTTCAGCCTCACCAACCGCCCATTCACCTCGGCGCGACCGGAAACACCGTTGGCCTGGATGCCCGCAATTGGGACTTGGATGTCCAATTCCTTGCCTTGCAAAATCAGGTGGTGCCGCGTCAGGTCGGGGGTGATGTCGAGATCGACCTTGGCCTGTCCTGTTCCCCGCAAGCTGACCTGATCCCACACTTCCCGGGGAATGAAGGGGATTTCCATCAGATGGGCCGGGTCCAACCGCGCCTCCCCGGAAGTGAGAGTCAGCCGCAGGCGCGGGGGACTTCCCTCCATGGTTCCCTGGACTGCCCAGTTGCCGTACCGGTCATCGGTGAAACGGGTCTCGATGATGTGACCCTGGGGCGTTGGCTCCAGCAAGCATTCTTGGCCCCGCAAGCGGAAGGGCGCGCGGCCGGCCTGGGCCAGCACCAGTTCCCAATTTTCCAGGCGGATTTTCGGCCTGTGGCCGGTTTTCGCCTCCACACGGGGGAGGAAGGTGAGCAGCTTGCCGGCTTGGTTGAAATCGAGCCGAAGGCTGAATTGTTCGCAGGAGATGGCGTCGGGCCGGGCAGGGTGAAGCATGGCGCCCAACACACCGCTTTCCACCCGCAACTTGCCCGCGGTGAAGAGGAACGGGTCGGATTCGGGCGCGCGGGAGCAGCGCACCTCCAGATTGTGGAGGTGCATGCCTTCCAGCAATCCGTGGGGAACCGCCTGGCGGGTATTCACCCGAACATCGAGGTTCTTTTCCACCAAGAGCAGGGCGATCCTGCGCATCAGGGGCGGACGGACCATGGCGACGGTGCCGGCGAGCGCGGCCAGGAAGAAGAGAAGGGCGCGCAGAGATGAACTTGGCATCCTGACTCCCGCACTCCCGCCCGGCCCGGTGCCCCTTGGATCCGTTTGGCCGAATACCCTACAAAGAAGCGAATGGGACAGTCCACCCATCCCCACCATACCCGGCCGGAAACCGATCAGGAGTCCAAAACCATGGCAACCCGCTTGCGTTGGCTGGGTCATTCGGCCCTGTGGATTGAAACCGATGGCGCCAAGCTGTTGATAGACCCTTTTTTGACCCATAATCCAGCGGCCGCCGAAAAGGCGGAAAACCTGGACCCCGATTTCGTCCTGGTTACACATGGCCATTTCGACCATGTGGGGGACACAGTCGAGATCGCCCGGCGGACGGGGGCTACCGTGATCGCCAACTACGAGATTTCAGAGTGGCTGGGCAAGCAGGGGATCAAGGTTCATGGCATGCAGCCGGGCGGCTCGTTCCGTTTCCCTTTCGGCATGGTGAAGCTCACGCAGGCCATCCACGGCAGCGCCCTGCCGGACGGATCCAACGGGGGCATCGCTTGCGGCATCCATCTGTTCCTGAATGACGGGACCCGGATTTACGATGCGGGTGACACAGCCCTGTTTGGGGACATGCGCCTAATCGGTGAGGATGGGGTCGACCTGGCCTGCCTGCCCATCGGCGACAATTTCACGATGGGCCCCGACGATTCCATCCGCGCCATCGCCTTGTTGTCACCCGCCAAGGTGTTGCCCATCCACTACAACACTTTTGAGCTGATCAACCAGGACGCGGCCGAATGGGCCGGGAAAGTGCGGGCGAAGACCAAGGCTTATCCGGAAGTGACGGAAATAGGCGGGTGGGTGGTAATGCGCTAAAAGTCCGAAGGGGAAACAAAAAGAGGCTGGCCCGGATTTGTAGCCTGGGCTCGCCTCTGTTTTGGCTTGGTTTAGTCCGTCACCACCCCAGTTTCTCGCGCAGGGCTTCGGCTCCCGCCTCCAGGGCCGCCTGCACCGTGGGGTATACCTTGCCGGTGGAAAACTGTTTGCCGCTGACGGTTTCCAGAATTTTCACCCCGTGTTTGCCCTCGGCGGGGATCGCCACCAGGGCATAGGCGGGTTCCACCCCCAAATCCACCAGCCAGCTCATTCCGTTGGTGCTGGGTGCCAATTTGCCGCCGCGGCAGGTGAGCCACTGTGGTTGGGGTACGGGGGCCGTTGCCATGGTGGGAATCCTTTCAGGTCTGATTGGCCAATGAGGGGTTTTTAGCAGATTTTAGCCTATTCCGGCAGGGGTTTACCCTTGGTTTCCGGCAACCAGGGTAACACCAGCACGCCCAGCAGGAACACGCTGGACATCACCATGCCTGCCTGCCGCATCCCCTCGGGATAGCCGTTCTCCCTGGTGAACACGCTGGCGGTGAGGTAACCAAGCAGCAGCGGGCCGGTCGCAGCGATCAGGCGACCAAAGTTGTAGCAGAAACTGGTGCCGGTGCTGCGCAGGTGCGTGGGGAACAGCTCGGGAAAATAGATGGCATAGCCGCCGAAGAGCGACAACTGGAAAAACCCCATCAGCGGCACCAGCGTGAACAGGTGCCACACCTGGCTGACGAAACCGAACACGGTGACCGTGCTTGCCAAGGCGCCCAGGAAGGCGATCAGGAATGCCGGCTTGCGCCCGATCGACTGGGCCAGCCAACTGAAGCTGATCATGCCGAGGAACGCGCCGATCTGCAGGGTGAGCAGGCCCACTCCCGACCACACCATGGTCATACCGGGCACGAAATAGGCTTTTTGCGCCTCGTCCAGGCCCAGTTGCTGGGCTTGCTCGCCCACCACCTTTCGGAAGATGCTCTGGTTCAGGTCCACGCTGAAAAAACCGATTCCCCACAGGCCCACCACGCCGGCGAAGGCCAGCAGCAGACCCAGCCAGGCGTTTTTGGCCCAGCGTTTGTCAGTGAGGAGTTCGCCAAATGATCCGGCGCGCAGTCCCTGCTCACGCCCGTAGCGGACCCGCTCCAGCCACTTGGCCGGTTCCTTCAGGCGACCCCGCATCAGCAAGACCAGAACGGCCGGGGCCAACCCCACCAGGAACATGATCTGCCACGGTTGCCATGCCGCGCCGACAAAGTTGCCCCGGCTGACCAGGTAACCGAACAGCATGGTGATGAGGGCCGCGGTCACATTCCCCACGGCCGAAAGGGCCTGGAGCAGTCCCAGCGTGTAGGGCCGGGCTTCGCCGGGCATTTCCTCGGCGAGAAGGGCCACAGCCACGCCGAATACCCCGCCCACCCCCAAACCGGTCAAGAAACGGTAGAGCGTGAAGTCGTACACCGAACGCGAGAACGCGCTCAACCCGGTGAAGGCCGAGTACAGCAGCACGGTGGTGATGAGCGTCTTGACGCGCCCGGCCCTGTCGCCCATCACCCCGAAGAGAAATCCGCCCACGGCCCAACCCACCAGGAATGCGGCCGTGGCCCCTGCCGCCCACGATTTGGAGAGGGCGGCACCCTCCGCTGATTTCACGAATTCGGCCCCGTGCTGGTTGGTCAGCACCGCGTTGATGGCCTGCACCCGTGCGGCTGTGAAAAGCTGCTGGTCCATGCAGTCCGCGGTCCAGGCCAGGCTGGCCATCAGGAACACGAACCACTGGTATCTGCTGAGCAATTTCAGGGAACCCCAGCCCATTGGGGGTGACACCGGGCGGTCGGGGGCTGCGGGCTCTGCCATAGAAGATTCTCCGGGGAACCGGGAAGGCCAACCCGCCCCGATGGGCTGGATGGGTTAAGATTCCTCTCAAAGAGGTTGTACGCTCCCGCCGGCCGGACGCAAGCATTTGTCCGGGCTTGGCTTGAGAAAGTGCGGATCGGTTCCGCGAGGGAAGGGCCTGAATCATGGCAACGGCAAACACGCGCCCGGATCCGGTCATGGATGTGGGATTCCTGGGGGCCGGACGGATGGCCACCGCGCTGGCGCTGGGTTGGAAAAACGCTGGATTGGTCTTGTTGGGCCATTGTCAGGCCTCGGATCCCTATCCGGCTGCCCGCGAGGCTTTTCACCAGGCAACGGGTTTCTGGGCCACGGAAGACAACCGGGCGATGTTGCGTGCCACCAAGGTGGTGGTGTTGGCGGTGAAACCGCAGCAACTGCAGGGGGTGATCGCCGACCTGAAAGGCGATTTGGGGTCCGACAAGCTGATTCTGTCCATTGTGGCGGGGGCCACCTTGCCTACCCTTTGCAGCGCCCTCGGCCACCAACGGGTTATCCGCATCATGCCTAACACACCGAGCCAGGTTGGGGCGAGCGCCTCGGCATTCTCGTGCGGCGCACAGGCTGGACCCGAGGATGCCGCTGTGGTTTCCCGCCTGTTCGGGGCCGTTGGCAGGGTCTTTGAGTTGAGGGAAAACTTGCTCGACGCGGTGACCGGCCTTTCCGGCAGCGGGCCGGCCTTCGTTTGCCTGGTGATCGAGGCGCTGTCGGATGGCGGCGTGCGGGCCGGTTTGCCTCGCGATGTGGCGCAAACCCTGGCGGCCCAAACCGTTTTGGGCACCGCGAAGATGGTTCTGGAAACTGGGAAACACCCCGGCCAGCTCAAGGATGAAGTGGCCAGTCCCGGGGGCACCACCATCGCCGGCCTCCACGCCCTCGAGCAGGCCGGGGTGCGAGGGGGCCTGATGGACGCAGTTCTGGCCGCCGCCCGGCGCGCCGAGGAGTTGGGGAAAAGCTGAATCACCCCTTCTAGCGATTGGTAGCAGTCGATTCACGGCCAATGGACACCCGGCCTGTCATTGCTAGAATATTTCTTTTGATTGTTCGGCCTATTGCGCCAAGGGCGCCGGGCCGCAGCAGGAAAGCCAGGCAGCCATGGCCCAGTTGGACGCGGCCCAACAAGCCCAATCAGAGCAAATCCTGATCCTTGATTTCGGCTCGCAATACGCCCAGCTCATCGCCAGGCGCGTGCGGGAGCACCGGGTGTTTTGCCGCCTGGTCCGCCACAACCTGACAGCCGCCCGCATCCGTGAATTGGCCCCCAAGGGAATCATCCTCAGTGGCGGGCCCTCCAGTGTTTACGATTCCGGGGCTCCGAAATTCGACCCGGCCATTCTGGACCTGGGCATACCGGTCCTCGGAATCTGCTACGGCATGCAGGCCCTGTGCCAGACGCTGGGCTCCCAGGTGAAGCGGGCGGACCATCGCGAATTCGGGCGGGCAGCCGTGGAAGTGGTGGCCGGCGGCGGACTGCTTGACACGGTGGGGGAGAAAAACACCACCGTCTGGATGAGCCACGGCGACCAGGTGGAAACCGGGCCCGCAAGCCCCTGGCAGGTGTTGGCCCGCACCCCCACCTGCCCCATGGCTGCGGTGAAGCACGCCACCAAACCGTTTTACGGCCTGCAGTTCCATCCCGAGGTGGTGCACACCGATCGTGGTGGCGCCATTTTGGAGCAGTTCCTGAAAGCCATCTGTGGCTGTCAGGGGCTGTGGACCATGGGTGATTTCCTGGATCACCAAGTGCACGAGATCCGCGAGCGGGTTGGCAAGGACAAGGTCATTTGCGGCCTGTCCGGAGGCGTGGATTCATCTGTGTTGGCCGCGTTACTGGCCAAATCCATCGGGCCTCAGGCGGTGTGCATCCTGGTGGACAACGGCCTGTTGCGGGCCGATGAGGCCCAATCGGTGGCCAAGGTGTTTGAAAGCCATTTCGGAACCAAGCTGCGCGTGGCCGATGCCGGCAAGGAGTTTCTCTCAGCATTGGCCGGGGTGACCGATCCCCAGGCGAAGCGCAAGAAGATCGGCGGACTGTTCATCGATGTGTTCACGCACGAGGCCAAGGGGTTGGCTGGCGCCAAATTCCTGGCCCAGGGCACCCTTTATCCGGATGTGATCGAATCGGGCGGATCACCCGATGGTCCCGCGGCCACCATCAAGACGCACCACAATGTGGGCGGGCTGCCGGAGAAACTGGGATTCGAGTTGATCGAGCCTCTGCGCGACCTGTTCAAGGACGAGGTGCGCAAGCTGGGTGAGGCCCTTGGCCTGCCCCATGAACTGGTCTGGCGCCACCCGTTCCCCGGCCCTGGCTTGGCCGTCCGATGCCTGGGGGAGGTCACTGCCGAGCGTTTGACCGTGCTGCGCCAGGCCGACACGATCTACCAAAATGAACTCCACGCCAGTGGTTGGTACGAGAAAACCTCTCAGGCCTTCGCGGTATTGCTGCCCGTGCGCAGCGTGGGCGTGATGGGTGATGGGCGGACATACGATGAAACGATCGCACTCCGCGCCGTCACCACCGATGATTTCATGACGGCCGATTGGGCGCCCCTGCCGCATGACCTGCTTCGCCGCGTCTCCACCTGCATCGTCAACGAGGTGCGCGGCGTCAACCGCGTGGTGTACGACATTTCCAGCAAGCCGCCAGCCACCATCGAGTGGGAATAACCCCGAGGTCTGGTCTGTTTTTTTGAGACAGGAACCAATCCATGGCGATCCCGTTCATCAAGATGCACGGTCTGGGCAACGACTACGTTTTTGTCGATTGCTTCCGCAACGGCGTGCCCGCCGATGCCCCGGCATTGGCCCGCGCCGTCAGCGACCGTCATTTCGGAATCGGAGGAGACGGGCTGATTTTGGTCTGCCCTCCCAGTGATGCGGCCAAGGCCCAGGGGGCCGATGCCCGCATGCGGATGTTCAACGCCGATGGCAGCGAGTCCGAAATGTGCGGCAACGGCCTGCGCTGCGTGGCCAAGCTGGTGCACGACCACGGCATTTCCCGGAAGCCCCGCCTGCTTCTGGAAACCGGCCGTGGCCTGCTGCCGGTGGATCTGGAGGTGAAGGACGGCAAGGTGGCCCGTGTCCGGGTGGAGATGGGGCAGCCCATCCTGCAGGCCGGGCTCATCCCCACCACGCTGGCGGGTGACCCGCCGATTGAGCAACCGGTGGAAACCCCCTGGGGCCCGGTTAAGCTGACCTGCGTCAGCATGGGCAATCCCCATGCGGTGGCCTTCGTGGACAAGATCACCGACCAGATGGTCCATGAGGTGGGCAAATACCTGGAAATCTGCCCCGCTTTCCCAAAACGGGCCAACATCGAGTTTGTGGAAGTGGTTGCCCGTAATCGGTTTGTGATGCGGGTGTGGGAGCGTGGCTCCGGTGAGACCCTGGCCTGCGGAACCGGGGCCTGCGCGGTGGCCGTGGCCGGTATTCTCAACGGTCGGCTCGACCACAAGTGCACCGGCAAGCTGCTGGGCGGCGAATTGGAACTGGAGTGGCCCGGGGAGGGCCAAACCGTGTATATGACGGGGCCGGCCACGGAGGTTTTCAGCGGGATCTGGCCCGACTGAGCCTGTCCGGGCCCGTTTCCCGGAATGTGGCATGAAGATCCGCAGCCCGTGGTTGGTGGCCCTGGCCGGTTGGATGATCTCCCTGATCGTCCGCACCTGGATGCGCACCATCCGGTTCGAATACCACCCCCAGGAAAAACGTTACGATCCCAATGACCCGGGGTTTGAGGGCCGCTACCTCTACTGTTTCTGGCACGAGCACATACTGGTGCCGGCCAGTCAATACGCGCGCCCGGACATTCAGGTTCTCATCAGCAAACATGCCGATGGCCAGATGATCGCCCGGGCCTGCCGGTCCCTGGGTTTCAGCACCGTGGCTGGGTCCAGCACCCGGGGTGGTGCCGAGGCCGTGAAGGAAATGGTACGCCAAGGCCAAAACTGCCATCTGGCTATCACGCCTGACGGCCCCAAAGGCCCCCGCCGGCAGGTGCAGCAGGGGGTGGGCTACCTGGCCCTCAAGACCAATCTGCCGGTGGTCGCCTTCGGAGTGGCCTATTCCAAATGCTGGCGCTTCAATTCGTGGGACCGTTTCGCGCTTCCCAAGCCCTTCAGCCGGGCCGTACTGGTCACCGGAGCCCCGCTGGCTTTTGATCAGGAGACCGGCCGGGGCATGCTGGAGAATGCCACGCAAAAAATTCAGCAGGCTCTGGATGGTGTGAATGCCCGGGCCGAAGAGATTCTTCTGCAATCTGCCAAAAGTTCCCAAAGCGCCGAGGGTGCCCAGCGCAGGGCTGCCTGAGTGAGCCCTGCCCGGTTGCGGCTATAATCTCTCCATGCTGGAACCGGATGGAAATAAAGCGGTAACCTTCTACCTGGCAACCACTTGGGAACGCTGGGCCGCATTGCTGTTCGCATCGGGTGTGGCCTTCGTTTTCGCCATCGGTTGGTGGCTTTCCCCCTACGACTCCGCCACCGGCGAGCCCCTTACCCAGGGCACGCACATGCAGTTGGGCTTGCCACCGTGCAACTTCTTGGTCATGAGCGGTTTTCCGTGCCCCTCTTGCGGCATGACCACCAGCATTTCCCTGCTCGCGCACGGTGATCTGGTCTCTGCCTGGAGGGCCAACAGCGCCGGTGTGGTGCTGGGCCTGCTGGGCCTGGTTTCCATGCTGTGGTGCCTGCTGGCGGGGGTTTGCGGGAAATTGTGGTGGTTCACCCGGCTGGAAAACGGGCTGCTTGCGGCCTTGTTCGTGTCGCTGGTGGTCACGCTGGGTCGGTGGTTGGTGGTTTCAGGCGCCCTGCTCTGGGCGCGCATGGGGGGTATGCCATGAGTGAGGTCTTCCACCGGTTGCGGCTGTTGGCTGGCGCCGTGATCGGCCTGGCACTGGCTGGCACCGGTTGCAATGTGCTGCAGGTTCCCTACTTCCTTTTCGCGATGGAAGACCCCAAGCACGAACCCGAGATCCAGAAGATCGCCTCCAAGAACAAGAAGGAGGAGCGCAAGGTGGTGATCCTCACCTACCACCGGCTCGACCTGCGCCCCGAGTTCATCAATTCGGACCGAGAGCTGACCCACTATCTGGAGCGGAGCCTCCGCCAGTTGTTCGAAACCAACAAGGAAAAGGTGACCATCGTCCCCGCCCGCAAGGTGGAGGACTACAAGATGAGCCACCCCGATTGGCACGAATCCGAACTGGCCAGCATCGGCGAGTATTTCAAGGCGGATTGGGTGATTTATCTGGAGATGAACCACCTGGGCCTGTACGAGCCGGGTTCGGGTGGAACCCTATACCGCGGCAAGGCGGACATGACCATCTCGCTGGTGGACGTGAAGAAGCCGGAGGACTCCCCACCGCCCCAGGCCTTCACCTGCAGCTACCCGCGCGAGTCGCGCATGCAGTTGACCACCACCGACAAGTCGCCCGCCGAGTTTCGCCAGATGTTCATGGAATACCTGGGCAAGCGGGTCTCCTGGAAGTTCACCTCGCACCCCACGCGGGACGATTTCTATGCGGATTGATCCATTGCGGCTAAAATGAATTTGTCGCTCCGGGCCCCGCGCAAGCGGGGCTTGGTTTTTTTTCACGCCTGATACCTCTCCAAGGAGCCCATCATGTCCGAACCTGTCACCCTCCGCTGTCGCGAGAACGGTCCCCTGGTGGTGCCCGGTACCGTCAAAGTGGTGGATCATCTGGGCAATCCCTTCCCCATCCCGGCCGGCAAGGAAGTGGTGGCGCTGTGCCGCTGCGGCCTGTCGAAGAACAAGCCCTTCTGTGACGGGGCCCACAAGGGAGTGTTCCAAGGGTGCGATCTGGCCCCGGCTCCCCAGGCCTGATTCCGAGGGAAACCGTCGTGTTGATGCTGCTTCTGGTCGCGATAGGGCAAGCCGCACCGCCCGGGGCATCCAATGCCACGGCGGAACTGGAGGCGGTGTCGAAAGCCTACGACACCGCCATCAGCCAGCGTGACATGGATGCGCTGGTAAAAATACTCGCTCCCGGGGTGGTGTTCACCACTGCCACGGGGCGGGTGATGGACCGGGCCGCGGTGCTGGAAATGCTGACCAAGCCCGACACGCATTACGAATCCGTGCAGTCAGACGATATCCGCCGAAGGATCACCGGGGAAGTGGCGGTTGAGACCGGTCGGGTGCGTGTGCGCGGCAGGCGCAAGGGACAACCAGTGGACGAGACGCAGCGCTACACCGATGTGTGGCAAAGGATGGACGGTCGTTGGCGGTTGATCGCCGAGCACACCAGCCTGGTGCCCCAGGAAATGAAGTAATTCCTGACGGTGCATGAAATGAAACGGGTCCGGCCCCTTGCATGGGGCCGGACCCGTTTTGTTTCAAGGATACTCGTCTCAGGCGAGGCCCAGCACCTTGTTCATGCGGGCGGCGATGCCTTTCAGCACCTTCTCGTCGCCACCGCCCACCTCGGAGGTGGCCCAGCCGCTGTAGCCCACCTCGTCCAGCGCCTTCAGCACATCGGGCCAGTTCTCGTCGCCTTCGCCGATGCCGACCCACTTCTTCTCGTGGGAATAGCCTTTGAAGTCGAACTTCAACATGCGCTTGCCCAGCTTGCGGATCCAGTCGGCCGGGGGCACACCGTACTTGATCATGTTGCTGATATCGAAGTAGGCACCCACCCAGGGGCTGTCGAACTGGTCCACATATTTCACCAGTTGGTCGGGTGTGGTGATGAAGTTGTTCCACACCGTCTCGATGGCGATTTTCACGCCGGCCTTCTCGGCTGCCGGAATTGCCTTTTTCACCTCGGCGGTGGAGCGCTCCCAGCACTGGTCGAAGGTGGCGTCCTTGTTCACCACGCCGGGCACCAGCAGGGCGGTGGTGCCACCGTAGGTCTTGCAGTCCCCGATGGCGGTGAGCAGACCTTTCAGGCCGCGGGCCCGCACGGCCTCATCGGGGCTGGACAGGGTATCCTTCCAGTGGATGGAATCCACCACCCCGTGGATCACCATGCCGGTGGCCTCGCGGGCCTTCACCACCTCGGCGCGGTCGATGTCGGCGGGGCTGTCCATCTCCAGGCCCTGGAAACCGCAGGCCAGCGCCCGGCGAAAACGATCCTCCACGCTGCCACCGCCGCCGATCATGCCGTACTTCAGCGCGATTTTCAGCGCGGGCTTGGCCGCCCTTGCCTTGCCTGCCATCAGCCCGGCCGTGGTCGCCATGCCTGCCATGGTGAATTGACGCCTGTTCATGTCGCTTTCTCCTGCGGAAGGGAACCGGATTGAAAAACAAAGGTGAAACGGTCAGTCCTCGGAGCCGCGGAAATCCCGCTTGGTGTTGTCGCGCCGGCTGGTGCGGGGCTTGCCGAAGCCGCCCCGGGGGCCGCCGGACCCGCCTCCGCCATGGCCGTTTCGCCGGCGGAAACCCGGTCCGCGCGGATGACGCGGCTCGATGGCGGGCCTTTCCTCCACCGGTTCCTCCTCGGCTTCCTCGTCCGGGACATGCAGCTCCTCGGGGATGGGCCGGAGCGACATTTGCTCGTCCACCAGCAACACGGTGTACCCCCGGTTCAAGATGGCGTCAAAGCTGGGGAAGTGCGGGCTCATCGCCTCCGCCAGCTCGTCCGGCTGTCGGGTGACCAGATAAAACCGGCCGCCCGGCTTCAACATGCGGGCAGCCAACTCCACAAACTTCAGCGCGATGCTGCCTCCCGCGAAATAGGGCGGGTTGGCCAGCACCACATCAAAGCTCTTCTCGCCCAGGGGCGACAGGTCGGCGGCCTCGGCGGCCAGGTGGGTCTTGAACTTGCCGACTCCGCAGTTGGTGGCGTTCAGCGCCGCCAGATCCAGCGCGCGGGCGTTGCTGTCGGAGAACACGATCTCGCCATTCGATCCCGCTGAAAGTCCGGCGAAAACCCCCAGCGTGCCGTGGCCGCATCCCAGGTCCAGCACACGGTCTCCCGGCTCAATCCGCGCGATCTCGGCCAGGGCTCTGGAACCGTCGTCCATCTTGCCGTAGGAGAAAACCCCCGGGCGGCTGATGAAATTCTGCGAGGGGTGTTCCCCCACGCGGGCGTGGAAGTTCAACTCGTGGCGGCGACGGGGCCGATTGTCGCCGTCTTGCCGCACCGCCCACAGCACCAGGTCCTTGTCGTGCACATGGGCGTGGGTCTTGCCGAAGAAGCGCTTCAGCAGATCGGGGTGGAGCTGGTCATCCGTGGTGGGGCACCAGACCACGATGCGGCCACCGGGCGACAGCGAATGGAAAGCCTGGTCGATCATGTCGATCTTCAGCTCGCGCTCGCCCCGCATCTGCGCCATCACCACCAGGGTGGCCTGGCCGTGCTGGTGGTCCCAGAAATCCTTCACCACCTCCACGCGCGCGTTCAGACCGCGCTCCTTCAGTTCGGCCCCGACGGCCCGGGATTGGTGCAGGTCCAGTTGCAGGCAAAGCGCGTCGGGCAGCTTTAGCTGCTCCAGCAGGTTGCCCACCTCGGCGGGTGAGCCCATCAGCACCACCACGGGGCCCTTGATGGCTGCCTTCAGTTCGCCGGGCACCTTGCGCCGGGAGAGAGGTGTGGGTGTCTTCATGTCGGTCAGGATATCTCCCAGGCCATTTCCGCCCGATAGGTGCCGCCTGGCGGCGATTCGATCAGCCCGTCCGGTTCGGACAGGAGGCCTGTCCGAAGGTTGATCGCATCGGTCACGCAGGTGTAGGGTTCAATGCAGACGCTGGCGCGATCGGCGGGCGTGAAGACCACCACATGGCGGAACGCATCGGTGCCAAGCACTCGCAGGGTCGGGCCGTCGAGGTGCCTCAGCGCCCCGAGTTCCACCAGGGTGTCGCCATTGGTGGGTGTGCGCGGGATGTCGGTCAGCACATCGTCCAGGGTCAAACCCTGGAGCGGGCGCCAGGCTTGGAGGTCTTTTTCCGGGGAAACCGGCGATACGATGCCCGTGGGCAGGCACTCTTGCAATTCCCAGGCCTTGCGGGCCGGCACGCGGATTTCAAGCGGTTGGGCCGAAAGCGATGGGTGCCAGACCGAGCGGAAATAGGGGTGGTATCCCAGGCCCCACGGCAGCGTGACAGGGTCCGGATTGAGCACCTCGGCATCAAACGACAAAAGCCCTCGGGAAAGACGGCAGGTCAGCCTCAGGATATGGTCGGCCGGCCACTGCTCGCTGGTGGGCGGGTTGTCCAAAAAACCGTGGTATTCCCCGGTGACCCAGGCCTCGCCGTTGGCGGTTCCCTCGGCCACCACCCGCCAGCGGGCGTGGCAGGCGAAACCATGGATGGCGTTGGGACCGTGGTTGGCCGGCACCGCGAAGGTGTGACCGGCCCATTGGAATTTGCCGTCGCGTATCCGGTTGGGGAAAGGGAAAAGCACCGGGTTGCCCGACCGGGTGGGGGAAGGTTTGCTGAACAGGGCGGCATCCTGGTGCAGCAAATCCAGTTGCCTGCCCTGCCAGTCGGTTGTCCAGCGGATGCAGTTGAAACCCAGGGCGGGCCAGATCACCGCCTCACCGCCCTGACCATCGGTGAGGACCACCACCTCGGGATCCATTTCAGGGGGTGCGGAGGGCAGGCGCTGTCGACGAATGACACAACTCATGAACAACTTTCTGGAAATCCCGCGGCAAAGGAGTCAGGCTGGTAAACAGGTCCCGTCAGGGGCCTAACGGTTTCTCTAGTCTACGGCACGTCCATTGGCTGGAAACGGCGCAACCGCCTGCAATCTTGCTGATTTTCAGAATCCCTACCCCACAACCTGCAGAACAGGTGATATTATAACAATGTAAAACATGGGTCAGAGGGTTGTGGCATGGACGGAACGATCAATCGCCGCACGGCCATCGGTTTTTTGGGGATCGGAGTGGTGGCCGGTTGCTCCAGCATGGAGGACCCTTGGAAGGGGGTTCCGGGCAGCCCCAAGGTACTGGTCACTTTTCCTCCCCTGTTCAGCATGGTGAAGCAGGTGGGCGGAGACGGGGTTGCCGTGCTCTGCCTGTGCACCACCACCGGTCCCCACCATTACTCCTACAACGCCCGCGACGCCATGCTGCTGCGGAACGCCGACCTGTTCCTGAGCGTGGGGCTCGGCCTGGACGACCATTTCGTGGACAAGATGCTTGCCACCGACTCCAAAAAGACGGTGCGGCACGCTGCGCTGGGCAAGCTGCTGGTCCCGCAGAACCTCTGCCTTGCCAGCCCGGAGGAGGAACACGACCATTCCGCGCACGGGCATGACCATGACCACCATCACCATGGCGAACACGATCCCCATGTGTGGCTGGGCACTAAGCAGTGCAAGGCGATGGCGGTTGACATCGCGCGCTACCTGGGGGAACAGGACCCCGCCAACCGGGACCGGTACCACGCCAACGCCAAGGCGTTCGGCGAGCGGATGGACGCCCTGAAAAAAATGGGACGCGAGCAACTGGCTCCCAAGAAGGAAAACCGCCTGATCAGCTTCCACCCGTCACTGGCCTATTTGGCCGACACCTTCGCATTGCAGATCGCCGACACCATCCAGATCAACCCCGGGGCGGAGCCCGACGGCAAACGCCTGGCCCTGCTGATCCAGAAATGCGTGGAGGACAAGATCCGCGTTCTGGCCGTTGAACCGCAGTACCCCACCACCACCGCGAGCAAACTGATCCAGGAGGAGCTGAAGCGCAAGGGGATCGACGCGAAGATGGTGGAGATCGATCCGTTGGAAACGGCCGATCCCGGAGAATTGGGCGCGGATTGGCTGGAAAAAAAGATGGCCCAAAATCTGAAGGCCCTGGTGGAGAACCTGCCGTGACCGCGGCCGTGAGCGGGCGCACGCTGGTGCGTCTGAACGATATCCGGGTGACACTGTCGGGGCAGGCCATTTTGCGGGGCGTTTGCGGGGGCATACCCGCCGGCAAGATCACCGTGGTGATGGGCACCAACGGGGCGGGCAAAAGCACGCTGCTGAAGGTGCTTCTGCGCGAAGTGCCATTTTCGGGCCAGCTCACCTTCACCTGCGGCCACGACCACTCGCACCCCACCCCCAGCCAGATAGGCTATGTGCCCCAGCGGCTGAAGGTGGAGGCGAACCTGCCGCTGACCGTTCGAGATCTTTTCGGGTTGGCTTTGTCGCAAAAGCCCTGGTTCTGGCCGGGGGCCGGCCAGTCCGATGACATTCTGGCCGGGCATCTCGCCTACGTGCGGCTGGGACGGGAGGCGCTTGACCGTCAGGTGGAACGGTTGTCAGGCGGGGAATTGCAGCGCGTGCTGTTGGCGTTGGCCCTGGAGCCGCGCCCCGAGCTGCTGATGCTGGACGAACCTGCCAGCGGCATCGACTTCGTGGACAAGGCGCTCTACCACGAGCGCATTGCCGAGATCAACCAGGAGCGCGGTACCACCGTGGTGCTGGTGTCGCACGATCTCGACCTGATCCGCAGGTACGCGGACCATGTGCTCTGGCTTGAGGGCGGTGTGGTCGCCGCCGAGGGCACACCCGGGGAGGTGTTGCTCCCAGAGCGCCTCACGGGTGGCAGGGTGGGGTGACAGATTAGTCAAAAGCCATTTTGGTGGCTTTTGACTGTTGACCTGTTACATGACAAAATTGATTGGATACATTCAATAGGAAACATAAAATATTAAAATCTGAAATGTTTATAGACTAGTTATATTTTACATAAAATGTCTCAAATTAATTTTCTATTCTTGGTGGTACAAGGATTGTTTTTTTTGTTGGCGAAGCATAAAAGCTGGCGAGACTAGTGCTCAGTCACGCAATGAATTTCGGATAAATTGACTTGAGTTTGATTCTCGCGTCGCCAATGGACATTTGCCAGTCGACGATACGGTGCCTGGCGTTGGAGTGGGTGTACCAGGCCCT
>Ga0169931_10000382_pt1 | contig 72122 bp, 58 predicted proteins | sample Kivu_15m_20L_FD_129675 | JGI IMG/M metagenome (GOLD analysis project Ga0169931, IMG submission 129675) | Freshwater microbial communities from Lake Kivu, Western Province, Rwanda to study Microbial Dark Matter (Phase II) - Kivu_15m_20L... | ecosystem: Environmental > Aquatic > Freshwater > Lake... | reverse complement strand
TTCTTCTCCCGCGCCGCCCGGGTGTTGTTGTGCGGCCAGTCGTCGTTGTCGGCCCAGATATGAGGAAGCAGGTAGTCCACGAAATTCGCCAGGTCCATCTTCGCAGCGACGCTCTCGAAGTTGGCCCGCACCGTCAGGTCGAGCGCCGCCGCCGTCCGCAACTGGCTCCACGCCACGGTGTCGCCCCGCACGGCCTGGCTGTTGGGCCCCATGACATCCCAGAGGTCGCCGCCACCGTGATATTGCTGGAGGAAATCGTCATCCACGCGCTCCGCCGGATTGTAGATGCCGCGGTAAACGCCGTTGAGGAAGACGTTCACAAACGTGCCGTGGCAGGCGACGAGGCCCATCTCGTCGCAGAGCGAGCGGACAAACTCGTCCTTCAGGAACGGGTTCGAGTGATCGTTCATGCCGGCGCGCAGATGCAGGCTGTTGAACGACTTCACAGTCGTCCCCGGAAACATTCGGTATTCCAGCCTCCCGGGCCCGTATTCGCCGCGGAAGTAGAGCCGGAACGAGTATTTGCTCTCCGGCAGCGCTGTGGAGCGGTAGTTGTAAAGGCCGCGGATATAGTCGCCGCCGGCCACCCGCAGGCCCGCATCCATCTGGAACCCACCGTTGTCCTCCGGCCGGATCAACTCCACCGACACCGGGCGTTCCCAGGCTGGGCCGTGTTTGTCGGTGTTGCGCGGGCTGTATTCCATGATGCCCGTGCGCCCGTAGAGGTTGTTGGTGCCTGAGACCAGCGAGATCGCGGGCAGCAGCCGGCGACTGGCGGACAGGTTGAACAGGTAGGTGTGCGTGCCCACGGAAGACGGAAGGTGGTTGGTGGCGAACGCCGCCGCCCGGATCACCCGGCTCGCCGCCAGGGTCAGCGGCACGGTGTAAACCGTGCCGTTCGTCAATGAGGGCGGGCTGCCGTTGGTCGTGTAGCGGATCGTGGCCCCGGCCGTGGGCGTGCTGAGCGACAGGTTGAAGGGACGGTCGAAGAAGCCGCGTTGCACGCTGAAGCGAACCTCACCGACCCGGCCGATGACGGTGCTGGAACCGTTCGCCGCGCCGGGCGTCGCCGGATTGAAGTAGCGCCACTCCTCGGTTGCCCCCGTCAGCCGGCCGTAGGAATGGTCCGGGCTCTGGGCAGGATACCTGACTTCACTGGCCAACGGCCGCGGCAGTTCCGGGCCAAAGAGTCGGAGCGTGTCCCCGGTGGCGTTCAGCTTGAAATTCGTGTGCAGGCGGGTGCCCGGCGCCGTGGGCCGGCGGTCTTTGCCGGAGGCAAATACCACCAGGTAGCCGTCCGGCGGCAAGGTGACGGCCGGGAACACCCACTGCCCTTCTTCGCTCGAATCATTGCTCAGTGACCAGCCTTCGAGATTCACCGGCGCCGATCCGCGGTTGCGCAGTTCGATCCAGTCCTCGGCATCGCCGTCCTCGTCGGCCAGGCCGGTGGCGTTGTCCGCCATGAACTCGTTGATCACCACCTGCGGAACCGGCTGCGCGGAATTCACCGTCAGCGTCCAGCCGCCGCCCCGGAACGGGTGGGGTTCAGGTTCGTCGGATTCGATCCCGTGCGGTTCCGCCCACGTGAAGCTCGCCGCCCCGTTCGCCGCCGCGGGAAACGTGAACCGGTAAGGCCCCGGACCGACCCCGGTCACGGCGTTCGCCGGCACCCCGTTGCGCCGCAGGTCAGACGCATCCACGCCCGTCACCGAACGGTTGAAAGTGACTTCCACCTCCGCAAGCTGCCGCACCGTCAGGCCGGCTGCGGGCAGGCGCTGGGCAATGGCCGGCCCGACCGGGTCGAGCAGTTCGTAACTCCAGACCGAACCCGGCACCCCGGCATCGAACCGGTTGGCGGGCGTGTCGAGATCGCGGATCTGGTGAAGCGTGCCCCAACTGATCTGCACACCGCCGAACGCGGGCTTGGCAAAACTGAATGTGTAGGTGTTGCCGCCGCCGGCGGACGAAAACGCCGGCACGCCGTTGACCAGAAAATGCTGCGCCTCCACGCCGGTGACCGGCTCGGAGAAGACCACCGTGATGCTGGCCAGATTGGTCAGCACGCCCGGGGATGGCTGAACACCGACGATCCGCGGCACCCCCGCCAGCGTCTGCTGCGCCATCAGTTCGGCATCGAAGACGAGGTCGCTGCTGCCCAGCGAACCGTTCATCACCACCACCGCCAGGACGTTCTCCCCCGGCACCAGCAGCGACGACGCGTTGGTGATGCTCTGGGTGTTCCAGGCGAATTCCTCCGCGGACGTCGCCACCGTGGTGTGGTCCGGATCCGTTTCGGGAGCCCGAAACGCGGCCACCCGCTTGCCGTTGAGATAGGCGACAAAACCGTCGTCGCACACGGTGGTCAGCTCCAGCGACTCAACGCTGAAGGGATTGCTGACGGTGAACTTCCGCCGCAGGAAGACGGTCGGATACGAGTTGATCATGTCGGTCAGCTCGGTGCCGGTGAAGCCCGGTTCCCCGTAGAAGAAGGCGCCGTTTCCCGTCGCCCAGCCGGCATCATTGAAGCTGACCTGCCGCCAAGCCACGGCGTCGGCGGGCGACGGATGGGCGGTGCCCCGGAAGTAACGCCACGCGCTGTTGGTGGTAATCAGCGCGAGTTCTGCCGCGCTGAGCCACGAAACGAACAGGCTGGCGAACAGGGTCAACCGAAACAACCGGACAATGGCGTGCATGCGATGCCCCAACCATGCCGGAGCGGAGGGGCCAGTCAAAGACCGCCTGCGCCTCCGAAACCGACTCACCGAACCCCGGACTGGAGCCAGTCAAATAGTTCCCATCCACCGAATGCCACGGCCGCCAGAAAAACCGCCGAAATGAGCAGGGCGAAACAGCCCAGCACAAACGCCGCGCCATCCCGGATCATGGTGCCGACGGACAGCAGCAGGATCGCGCTCGCGGGCAGGGAATTGCTCATTGGCACCGGGATCGGCAACAGCAGCAGGCCGCCCGCCAGCGTCAGCAGCAGGCCGGTCACCGCCGGCCCCGCCAAGCGATGGAAAACCCATTCCCAACGCGGCCGCAGCACCCGCTCCACCCAGTTCAGCACACGGCTGGCCCCGTGAAGCAGCCGCGGCAGGAAGCGGTCCGGCAAAACCTTGTCCGCCAATCGCGGCGGCAACTGCGGCGGCCGCCCCCGGGCGATCTGCAGGCCGATGACCATGACCACCATTCCGGCCGGAGTCGCGAGCCCAAGCAACGGCACCGGCGACAGAAACGGCAGCGCCAACACGGCCAAGAAGGCGAAACTGCCCTGGGTTCCGAACACGTTCGCCAGCTCCGCCAGCCGAACCGGCCCATCCTGGAAACGCTCCGCCACCCGCGCCAATTCGCGGGCCAACGAGGCGGAGCCTCCCGGGGCCGTCGGTTCCATGCGCGGCGAACATGGCGGTTTCCGCGTCACTGCGCCATTTCCGGAATGCCAACTTGGGCGGATCCCGGGCAATTCCGACCGTGAATGCAGGTTTCGTGGCCTGCTTGGGACAGGTCAGCCAGGCGAACGAACGGTTGCGCTGCGCCCCGCCCCGGAAAACCCTCCCGCCATGACGATCGGCGTGCCGCGGGAGATCAAGGAACAGGAACATCGGGTGGCCCTGCTGCCTTCGGCGGCCTACCAGCTTATCCGGCGGGGACACCGGGTCATCGTCGAGCAGGGCGCGGGCGCGGGCGCGGGTTATCCCGACGCCGATTACGCGGCGGCCGGGGCGACGCTGCTGGACAACCATGCGGCCGTGTTCGCGGAGGCGGACCTGATCGTGAAGGTGAAGGAGCCGCTGCCGGGCGAATATCCCCTGCTCCGCCCGGGACAACTGCTCTTCACGTATCTTCACCTCGCCGCCGGCAAACCCCTCACCGAGGCCCTGCTGAAATCCGGCGCCACCTGCATCGCCTACGAGACGGTGGAAGTGAACCGCCGGCTGCCGCTGCTGGAACCGATGAGCGAGATCGCCGGCCGCATGAGCGTGCTGGTGGGCGGCTACTTCCTCGCCAAGCACCACGGCGGCAGCGGCACGTTGCTGGGCGGTGTGCCGGGCGTGTTGCCGGGCAAGGTGGTCGTGCTCGGCGGCGGCGTGTCCGGTGTGAACGCCGCCCGCATGGCCCAGGGCTTGGGCGCCGACGTGACGATCCTCGAAGTGGACATCGAACGGATGCGGTTCCTCGACATCACTCTGCACACTGCGCACACGCTGTATTCCAACGAGGCGCACCTGCTCGAACTCCTGCCGCAGGTGGATCTGCTGATCGGCGCCGTGCTGGTGCCGGGAGCCAAGGCGCCCAAGCTCATTAACCGCGCCATGCTGCGGAAGATGCGCCCGGGCAGCGTGCTGGTGGACATCGCCATCGACCAGGGCGGTTGCGCCGAGACCTCGCGGCCGACCACGCATCACGACCCGGTGTTCGTCGAGGAGGGCGTGACGCACTATTGCGTGGCGAACATGCCCGGCGCCTACGCGCGCACAGCCACCCAGGCGCTGACCAACGCCACGTTCCGCTACATCGAAACGCTCGCCGACCACGGACTCGCCGAAGCGATCCGACGCCAACCGGCGCTGCTGGGCGGAATCAACGTGATGGCCGGCAAGCTGACCAGCCGGCCCGTGGCGGAAGCGCATGGGTTGGAGTTCACGGAGGTGAAGGATTTGTTGCCCACTGCCTGATGGCCCGCATCCCATGGATTCTCCTCCTTCGGCTCCGCCTCCCCTCATTCCCGGCACGCTTTATCTCGTCGCCACGCCGATCGGGAATCTGGAAGACATCACCCTCCGGGCCCTGCGCGTGCTGCGGGAGTGCGACGTGGTGGCGGCGGAGGACACGCGGCACACCGGGCAACTGCTGCGTCACTTCGAGATCAGCAAACCGCTGCTCAGCTATTTCAAGTTCAACGAGGCGAAGCGCACCGAGGAATTCGTCGGCCGGCTCCGCCGCGGCGAAAAGATCGCCTTGGTCACCGACGCCGGTTCGCCCGGCATCAGCGACCCCGGCGAACGGATTGTCGCCGCCGCGGTCGCCGCCGGCTGCCGGGTCGAGGCCATTCCGGGTGCGTGCGCGCTGGTGGCCGGGCTTACCGCCAGCGGACTGCCCACGGATGAATTTCACTTCGCCGGGTTTCTTCCCCACAAGTCCGGCCAGCGCGCCAACCGCCTCGGGGAACTCGCCCGGATTTCGGGCACGCTCGTGCTCTACGAGTCGCCCTTCCGGGTCGAACGCCTGCTGGAAGAACTCCAGGTCGCGATGCCCGATCGACGGGTGGTGCTGGCGCGCGAGCTGACCAAGAAGTTTGAGGAATGGCTCCGCGGCACGCCGGCGGAACTCGCCGAACTCTTGAAACAACGCCCGCGCAAGGGCGAGTTCGTCGTCCTGGTGGGCCCGGGCACCGAAGCGTCAGCGCGGCCGCCAGGCGGCACCGGCTGAAGTCCCGTCTTCATCATACGATCCATGCCCAAGAAAGCACACCTGCTCGGAATCGCTTTCCTCGCGATTCAAGTGTTCCTGGTCTTCAGGGCTCGCTTCGTTTCGGAACGTTTCTTTTGCTGGGCGCCCTTTGACGAAGCCTCGCGATTTGAGACCCAAGTCCGCATCGGCTCCCGAGTCCTGTCTCCGGAAGAGGCAAACCAACGGTATCGCTACTGGTCTGCCGGTTGGGAAAATCGGTCGGTTCACAATGTTATCGGCATGATTCGCCGCTACGAGTCCACTTACGGCAAAGGGGATAGTGCCGAAGTGGTGTTGACCTATTCTTTCAACGGACATCCGGCGCAGGTGTGGCGCTGGCCCGAAATGCCATGAACTTGCCCACGACCATCGGACGTCCGTGGAGATGTGACGGGACCGAGCTGTCGCCCAATCTGCTGCTCATGGCCAAGCTTCTGGTCCTCATCCTGATCCGGGGTGATGTGTGGGAAAAACTGGGGGATCCGTTTTTGCCCTTTTTGCCAGCGATGGACCTTCTTCGCAGCCCGGAAGGATGGTGCGCGCTAGCCCTGCGAGCGGGTTTCGCGGTGGGAGCACTGGCGGTGATGGCGAACGCATGGCCGGAAATCGGGTGTCTGATTCTGGGCTCGACGGTGGCAGGCTGGCAGTTCGCGGTGACGCCCGAATTTCGGAATCACATTTTCATCTGCGGCTGCCTGCTGATTCTGGCCGGATGCCACCGCAACGATTCGAACCCATGGCTGATCCGCTGGCAGTTTTTCCTGCTATACGCCGGGGCCGCCCTCAACAAACTGCTGCAGCCGGACTGGTGGAGTGGGCAGATGCTTCTGACTTGGCTGACACAGGAACTACCCGCGGCCGGATTCCGCCACCTGTCGGCGCTGATCCCGGCCAGCAGCCTCGCCCTGTTCCTATCGTGGTTCACCATGATCGCGGAAGTGGTCTTGGCCGTCTGTTTTTGGCGAAAACAAAGTGTCCGGACGGCAGTCTGGATGGTCATTGCCCTGCACGGGGGCATGTTCGTGTTCCTGATGGGCTACCGTTTTGGACATTTCATCGAAGACATCCTCGTGGGGTTGATTGCGTTTCTCGAATGGCCCAGGCAACCGCTGGAACTGAGGGCCACCGGGGCCTTGCGGACTCTGCTCGCACGCGTTCTAAAAATTTCCCATCCGGATGCCATCGTGCGACTGGGCGACGGTCCAGTCGCAGGGAACTGGCTCGAATTGCATGGGCTGCAGACCACGAAATGCAATGAATCCGCACTCCGGACAACCCTGCTGCTGGGTTCGAGCCTCTATCTGTTGCTCTTCACAGTCGACTGGCTGCTCGAGGCTTTCATCGGCGGGAAGGACGCCTTTCGATACCTCAGCGTGGCGGCGGCACTGGCACTTCTGTGCATTGTTGTGCCGATCCGGTGGCCCAGATCACGCTGCAATTGCCGCGCCACCGAAGGGGCTGCCACCGGTGTCGGGCTTTGACAGCGCCCCCGACCGTTCCCATCTTCGCGGCTCCAATGAAGTTCGACATCACGCAATTGCTGACCGACTGGGATTATCAGCCCGGCCAGGTCGTGGCCCGCCGGTTCATGGGCGAGGATGGCGCCGAAAAGGTGCAGTTGCGCGTAGACCTCGGCCTGCTCCAGATGAACGCGGAAGGGCGGCCGGACGGCAAACGGCCGATGGGCCACGATTCGTGGTATGACTTTCACCTCGACCGTCTGGCCAAACACTCGGAGGAGCACGGTGATGGCGAGTCGTTCGAACTGGATGCGGAGACCTGCGTCCGCCTGCAACAGGAGGCGATCCAGTTCCACCACCGCTACATCTGCTTTTTCCAGCTGGAGGACTTCGCCGCGGTCGAGCGCGACTGCGACCGCAATCTTGCGGTGTTCGAGTTCGTGGCCCAATACGCCGCCAACGAGGAACTCGCCTGGTCGCTGCTCCAGCTCGTGCCCCAGCTGCTCATGATGCGAACCCGCGCCCGCGGCACCGCCGCCCTCAAGCGCCGGAAGTTCACCGCAGCGTGCAAGGCCATCGGGGAGGGCATCGAGGAGATCGAGGAGTTTTTCCGCGACAACGAGCGCGAGGACCTGCTGGAGAACAGCGGCGAAGTCGCGTCGCTGCGCCACTGGCTCGGCGAAATCAAGGCCCGCCGGCCGCTCAGCGCGCTGGAAAAGCTCCAACGCCAGCTGGACGAGGCCATCCGGGTCGAGGACTACGAGAAGGCCGCCAAGGTCCGCGACGAAATGAAGAAGCTCCAGGCCTCGGAATGACGGAACCCACCATGACGCTCATCGAAAAGATCACCGCCGAACTCAAGGCCTCCATGCTGGCCAAGGATGCCGACCGCACCGGCGCCCTGCGGATGCTCAAGTCCGCCATCGGCTATGCTCAGATCGAGAAGAAGGTGGAGCCCTTGCCGGACGCGGAGACGCTGGTGGTGATCCAGAAGGAGGCCAAGAAGCGCCGCGACGCCATCGCCGAATACGAACGCGGTGGCCGCGCCGAGCTCGCCGCCAAAGAAGCGGCGGAGCTCAGGGTGCTGGAGGAGTTCCTGCCGAAGCAGCTTTCCGCGGAAGAACTGGAATTGCTGGTGAAGGCGGCCATCGCCGAGGTCGGCGCCACCACCAAAAAGGACATGGGCACCGTGATGAAGGCCGCCCAGGCCAAGGCTGCCGGCCGGGCTGACGGCAAGACGCTGAGCGGGGTGGTCAATCGGATGCTGCCGTAACCCCCACCGCCAGAACCGACGCTGGCGCTCGCGAACCGCGGCGGGCAGGCTGGGGCCGTTCCGAGTCGCGATGAATCTGCCGAACCAGCTCACGGTTTCCCGCTTTGTCCTCACAGGGTTGTTCCTCGCCGTGATGTTCGCGGAATTTCCGGGCCACGAGACGGTGGCGCTGTTCCTGTTCAGCGTGGCCGGCATCACCGACTTCCTCGACGGCCGCATCGCGCGCCAGCGGAAGCTGATCACCAATTTCGGCATCCTGATGGACCCGCTGGCCGACAAGATTCTCACCTGTTCGGCGTTCATCGCGTTCGTCGGCCGCGGCTACATGCCGGCATGGATGGTGGTCATCATCGTCGCGCGTGAGCTGGCCATCACCGGCCTGCGGCTGCTGGCGGCGTCCAAGAATCTCGTTTTGGCCGCCGAAGGTTTCGGCAAGCACAAGACTATTTCCCAGATCGTCACGATCGTCGCCGTGCTGACGGTGCTCAGTTACCCGCAGTGGGGGCCTTTGGGAGCCGTCTTTGGCTGGCAGATCAACGGCCGTGCATGGTCCGCCTGGGTGGCCGAGCTTTCCAAATGGTCGTCGGTGGGCCTGACGCTGCTCAGCGGCGGCATCTATCTCTGGCGCAACCGCGAGCTGTATCTGAGCGACATGTAAGGGGACGGAATGCTGGCAGGGCTTTCCAACTCGGAACTGGTGATCGCGATTCTTGCGACCTTACTTGCCATCGCCTTGCTGCGCGCCGGCATCCGCAAGTGGGAGCAGTTGCGGGCTGGGGTCCGGACGGGCGTGGAGGAATTCCTCAAAGCCAGCCAGGACACGGCGGATGACCTCCGCCCCCGGCAATTCGATCCCGTGGCGCAGGCCTTGAGTCACGACAACCGCGCCTGCGAGAGCCCGCCGCCGAAGCCTCAGGATTTAGCCGCCGGCATCATCGTCTGGGTGGCCCAGGGATTCGGTGTGGGGCGGATTCCGTTCGCTCCGGGAACGTGGGGTTCCCTGCTGGGCATCGGCTGGGCCTGGCTGCTGTTGTGGCCGGGTTCGGCAGGATTCTACGTCTTGGGAATCATCGCCGGGGCTCTGGCCGCAGTTGAACTGTGCGGGGCAGCGGAGCGGATTCTCGGGCAGCACGACCCCGGCTCGGTGGTGCTGGACGAAATCGTCGCCGTCCCCATTGCGCTGGGCGGCTACGTGGGGCTCTGGTGGTGGCAATCCGGCGAGCTCCCCCATCCGGCAAGGCTTTCCCAATGGTGGCCCGCGGCGGCCGGCGCCTTCGCGCTGTTCCGCCTGTTCGACATCTGGAAGCCGTGGCCCATCCGCCGGCTGCAGTCACTGCCGGGCGGGTGGGGCGTGGTGGCGGATGACTTGGCCGCAGGCTCGGCCGCAGCCATCGTGCTGTGGGCCGGGGCGCAGGCGGCGTTCGTCATCCAACTGATTCGCGGATAGAACAACTCAGGCGCCTGCGCCCGGACGTTTGACCTACTGGAGCTTCTTTTTGGCTTCCTCCGGCACTTCAACCTTGGTCGTGCCCACGTCCTTGATCTCCACGGTGGTCGTGCGGTTGATCTCCCGGTCGTTGCCGTTGAAGCTCATCGTGCCCTGCACGGTGAACTGGTATTTGGCCACCGTGCCGTCCTTCACCCAGAACTTCGCGGAACCCTTGGCACCGCTGATTTCGGGACCGTTACCACCGCCGCGGCCGCCGAAGGACAGCAGCGACTTGGCTCCGGCCTCCGTCAGTTCGCCGGCGAGAGTGTCGCCGTCCTTTTTCAGCTCTTTGACCTGATCGGCCAAGTCCGCGGCCTGCAGGGCCGGAGTCTTGTAATTGGTGAGCATCCGGGCGGCAAAACGCCCGGGATTCTGCCGATCCTGGTCATTGGCCAGTTCCTCGGCGGACTGCCAGCCATCGGCGGTCTTCACCACGCCTTTGCCGCCTTTGATGACCGCAACAATGGTGTTGTCGCCACGAACCATGGACAGATGGGTGAAACCATCCTTCTCGGTCTTGCCCTCAGTTGGTCCACCGCCGCGGCCACCACCGCCACCCCCGCCGCCGGCATTTTCGACCGTCGATTTCCAGCTATAGGAGGACTGATCCGCAAGGGATTTGGCGGCGGCCTTGACGTCATCCTTGGTGGCCGCATCGGCCGCGAGAAGCAGGCCGGCGGTGGCGAAGAAGCACGTGAGTGTGGGCAGGGTTTTCATGGCACGAGGAAAAGAGTGTTGATTCTTTCGTTAGCGGGAACCCTGAAGGAGACGGTCAGGGCGGCGGCCGGTTACAGCGGAATTGGCGCGTCAAATCTCCGGTAAAGTTTTGACCACCGAAACGCCGGCTGAAACCTTCCCGAACGAAACATGACTCCGAATCGTATCATTCCCGATCTCCAGTGCTCCCTGCTGTGTGAAGACATCCGCCAGGAAGCCTCCGGCAACCTCATCCTGATCGGCGTGATCAACGTCATCCGCGTGCCGCAGGTGCCCATCACCGCCGCCCGGCTGCTGATCATGAACCGCTGGTGCTCCGGGATTGGCACCTTTACCGAGACGGTCCGCCTCATCGGTCCGGACGGCGCGGTCCTCCGCAAGAATTCGGCGAAGTTCCAACTGGGCGACCCGACGCAGATCGCGGTGCTCGCCAACATGTTCAGCAACATCGAGTTCCCGGCCGGTGGCGTCTATCAAATCGAGGTGCTGGTGGACGAGGTGATGAAGCTCCGTTTCCCGGTGCCCGTGGTCGTGGTTCCGCAGCAGGGACAGGCCGCCTGATCGGCTTTCCACTCCCCGTGGCCGGCCGAGAGTCGTTCTCCCGGCCGGCTTCACTGATTTGCAGCCGGATGCCGGCCGCAGTCCAATCCTCACGGTGACCGTGCCTGAGACAACAAACTCCCGCTGGTCCCGCTTCCGGGCGTGGATCGGTCCTTGGCAACCGCTCACCGGCGGAGGGGTGGCGGCATTTGCCGACGCTACCTGGCTGCGCGTATTCGCCTTCCAGTTCGTGGGCGCGCTGGGCGCGGTTGCGCTGGTGCTGGCGTCTGCCCGAATGGCGTGGGTTCCCACGGTTGAAGGATCACTGCCGCAGTTGCCGGAAACTGGTGCCGAAGTCAGTGCCGGCCGGCTCTCTTGGCCCGGGAGGGAGAGCCGAATTTGGGCCGAAAGCCCCCAACTGGCCCTTGGCGTTGTCCCCGCCGGCGGAACTCCGTTGGGCTTGAACAGCGACGTGCAGGTCGAGTTGCGGGAGGATGCCATTGGGCTTCGAGGACTGTTGGGGGTGACCTCACTGCCGTATCCACCCGACCTCGAATTGAAACTGACCCGCAGCGCTGGTCCGGCAGCGTGGCAGGCGTGGCGACCGGTGCTTGCAGCCGTGCTCGGAACTTCAGGGCTCGTGCTTCAACTGAGCCTAACTTGGGCAATTGGCTTAATGATGCTCCTGCCCGCTTGGGGAGCGGCATCACTGAGCGGCAGAATGAGAGGGTTTGCGTCTGTGGCCAGAGTCAGCGTCATGAGCACGCAGGCCCCCCTGCTAGTCGGCTGGCTCGCCCTGTTCGGTTACTCCACGCGCGCCCTTTCGCTTTCGGCCTTGGGGTTCGGTTTGGGATCAATTCCAGCGCTGGCGGCGGCCTGGTGCGTTTGGTCTATCGCTATGCTCCCCCCATGCGGTCAGAACGCTTCGGATCCCGATGTTCACAATCCTTTCGCTGAGCGGAAGTGAAACTCGAAAAGCAAAACGGCCGCCCGAAAGCGGCCGTCAAAGGAACAGGACACTGGGCCTGATTACTCAAAGCTCTGGGCACCGCCAGAAGCCGCCTTCTTGGCAAACCATTCCGCGTATTCCGTGTCTGAAACCACCTTGAACTCGCCCTTCATCGTCGAGTGCAGATTGCCGCACAGCTGCGCGCAGATGATCATGTAGTCACCGGGCTTGGTCGCCTTGAAGTGCACCGGGATGGTCATGCCCGGAATCGCGTCCTGGGTGACACGCATGCGCGGGAGTTTGAAGCAGTGAATCACGTCCATGGAGGAAATCCGGCAGATCACATCGCGGTTCAACGGCACATAAAAGGGCTCACGCAGGCACGTGACATCGTCTTTGCCGGCGGCATCCCCGGAATCGAGCCCGAACGGATTGGTCGCGCTGGCATGCTTGATATCCTGCTTGCCCCAGACACCGTCAGGACCGGCGTAGTGGGCGTTCCAGGCGAACTGCTGACCCTGAATGGCAATCTCGATGGGATCAGTCTTGGAATCTCCCTTCTTGGTCGGAAATTCGTCTACTGACTTGGCCCACAGCGGAATCGCGAAGCCCAACAGCAGCAGTGCCTCTACGGCCGCGACGCCCACTTCGGCATAGGAGCTAAAATGGGACTTCGCCCCCGTGTAGTCGGCTTTGGGATTGGCGGAACTGCGGAAACGGAAGACCGCGTAAAGGAAATATCCCAGCCAGCCGACGAACAGCACCGCCATCAGCAGATGGATGTAGATGATGAACTGATCAAGGGCCGACCCGTGGGCCGAGGCCACATCCGGGAGGTTCAACAGTTTTGAGAGGAATTCCATGGCGAATTGGTCGGAGGTCAGGAGGGAGAAGCAGTGGTATGGTCGGGATTGTGGGCCTCCGACTCCAAGCGGGAGGCGCGCCGGACAATGAAGACGAAGAAACTGGCGACCGCAGCGAGCATCGTGGCGATCACCGCGAGCAAGGTGAGGATTCCCGCGTTCATGCCGTAGGCCAGCGCCGAATCGCTCCGACCAAAACAGGCGGCACACGCAGTGGCGTCATGGGTTGCCAACAACGCTGCCAAAACGCTGAAGGCGAGGAAAGCCGGCCTCATGGTCACAGGTAGCTGATGTTTTTGAATTTCCGGAGGAAATACCGGCCATACACCAGCATGGCCACGGTCGCGGCGAGGCACACCGCCGCCCAGACCAACTGGGAGGCCGCACCGTCGTCGCGGTAGTTCCCGAAGCACCAGCCGGCGAGCACCAGCAGCAACAACACCGAGGCCGTCACGAAGACGACATGAAAAGCTTTAAGGGACATAGTGGGTTTTCTTGGTCGAATCCCTCGGTAGATCGCCATCGCTCCAGAGGATGAGGCCGACCATGCCGACGAAGAACACCGCCGTCGTGAGCAGCGTCAGAAAAACGGTTTTCTTCTCGGAGATCAGGTGCATGAAGTAGCCCGCCACCAGGAAAGCTTTGATGGAGGCGATGAACAGGGCCACGGTGATCGTCAGCGCGACACTGTGAAACTCCCATTCCCGCGCCAGCACCGTCACTGCCGTGCCCACCAGCAGCGCGATGCCGACCGCCCAGTAGATCTTCTTGTGAGACGCGAGATCGTGTTCGTGACCGTGACCATCCGCCGCAGCAGAGTGAGTGGATTCGCTCATGGAAATGTTGGGGATCAGAGAAGGTAAACGACGGGGAAGAGGAAAATCCAGACCAGGTCAACGAAGTGCCAGAACAGCCCGGCGACTTCGATACGATTCGTGAATTGTTCCGGATGCTGTTGCCAGAACTTCCGCCCGAGAAAGGCGAAGTAGGCCAGCACCAAGGCACCGGCCAGAACGTGCAGACCATGCAGGAACGTCATCGTGAAATAGATGGCGAAGAAGGTGGCCGTGGCGGGCACAAAGGCCTTCAGGCTGGCAATGTCAGCCACTTTGAACTCCTTCTCCTCATGATGCTTGCCCGACTTGTGTGCCTCATGCACCGCCTCGGGTATTTTCATCCCCACGGGGAAACGAAATTTGTTGGGGATATCGACCTCGACCTTCAGCGCTTCCAACTTCTTCTCCTCGACATCCTTCAACGACCAGAACCTTGGACTGTGACCGTCGATGTTGAGGTGGCCGGTGACGGCGGAACCATCCTTCATCCGGATCACGTAATGCGTGAACTTCTCGTTATACTCAAAGGTCTTGATCGTCAAAAAGCCGAGCGCGCACGCCACGGTGAAGACCATGAACTTCTGGAACTTGGGGAAGTTGTTTTCCTTCAATGCCGCCCACGCCATCACAACGGTCACAGAGGAGGCAATCAGGACGGCCGTGTTGAACGTGCCGATGGGGATGTTGAGCAAGCCGTGCGGCCAACCGGTTGCCACGTCGGGCCAGAAACCCTCGGGCGCGCCGACCCGCAGCAGGATGTAGGCGGAGAAGAAGGCGCCGAACAGCATCACTTCGGACGCCAGGAACAGCCAGATGCCAACTTTGGCATTGTAGAGCCCCGTATCCGGGCGGGGCTTTACCGTGTAGGGAATTTCCATGTGGGATGTTGCAGTGGTTCGTGTTGAGTGAGGCCGCGTTCAGCTTGCCTGCCCTTGGGGAGTGAAGTCCTTCTTTGAGCCGGGAACGCTATATTCGTAAGGACCACGGTGGGCCACCGGTTCGACGTCGAAGTTGCCGTGGGGAGGCGGCGTCGGCGTCTGCCAGTCGAAGGTGGTCGCGTCCCATGGGTTGTCAGACTCAACCTTCTTGCCGTTCCACATGCTCCAGAAGAAGTTGAAGATGAACGGCAGCTGGAAAACGGCCAGTGCGATCGCGGCAGCGGTAATCGCGTTGTTCAGCCGCAGGATGCCTGGATCAGCCCCCACGCCGGAACCGAAGTAGGTCGCCCCTCCGTCATACATGCGCCGGCTCATGCCACGCAACCCCTGGATGAACATCGGCATGAAAACGCCATTCATGCAGACGAGGGAGCCGAACCAGTGAATCTTGCCGAGGGTCTCGTTCATCATCCGGCCGGTCGCCTTCGGGAACCAGAAGTAGATGCCGGCGAAGATGCCAAAGATGGTTCCCGGAGCCACGACGTAGTGGAAGTGGCCGATCACGTAGTAGGAGTCGTGAAGGTAGATGTCCGAGGCGTTGAAGCCCAACGGCAGACCTGTCAGACCACCAATGCCAAACATCGGCAGGAACGACAGCGCGAACAGCATCGGGGTGTTGAAGCGGATGGAGCCACCCCACAGGGAGATGAAGAGGGCGGTGAGGATGATCACCGACGGAATCGAGATCATCATCGTCGTCGTCTGGAAGAATGTCGCGATCTTCGTGCCCATGCCGGTCAGATACATGTGGTGAGCCCACACAATGAACGCGAGGAACCCGATGGAGAGCACCGCATACACCAGGGATTTGTAACCCCAGAGCGGCTTGCGGGTGTTATTGGCGATGATCTCAGCCACAATGCCCATCGCCGGGAGGATCAGCACGTAAACTTCCGGATGCGCCAGAAACCAGAACAGGTGTTGCCACAGCAGCGGACTGCCGCCGCCGGAGACGTCCGGCTGGCTGCCATTGACCACCAACCCCGTCGGCAGGAAGAACGAGGTTCCGAGAATGTTGTCAGCCAATTGCATCAGGCCGGCGGCTTCCAGCGGCGGGAACGCGAGCAGCAGCAGGAACGCGGTCACGAACTGCGCCCACACGAAGAACGGCAGCCGCATCCAGCTCATGCCCTTGGCCCGAAGCTGGATGATCGTGGCGATGAAGTTGACGGCACCCAGCAGCGAGGACGTGATGAGCAGCACCATGCCAATCAGCCAAAGGGTCTGGCCGTTGATGAAGTTCGAATCGGCCATCGTGGCAAGCGGTGAATAGCTCGTCCAACCCGACTTGGCCGCGCCGCCCGGAATGAAGAAGCTCGAAAGCATCACCGCACCACCCCAGAAGAACAGGTGGTAACTGGCCATGTTCAGGCGTGGAAACGCCATGTCCGGCGCACCGATCTGCAACGGGGTGACGTAATTGCCAAACGCGCCGAAAAGCAGGGGCACGATCGCAAGGAAGACCATGATCGTGCCGTGCATCGCCCCGAAGGCGTTGTAGAGGTCGGCCTGCATCACGCCGCCTTTGGCCATGTCATCGCCCAGGGACTTCTCCATAAGGCCGCCCACGAATGGAATCGGCTGGCCGGGGTGCGCCAGCTGATAACGCATCGCCAGCATCAGCAGGAACCCGAAGAAAAGGAACAGCAGGGAGGTGATTCCGTATTGGATTCCGATCATCTTGTGATCGGACGAGAAGATGTATTTCTGCCAGAAACCCGGCTCGTGATGAGCGTGGGCATCCCCGTGGGCGTGCCCCGGTGCGTGCGTCGTTGCAGTCTGCATATGGTTGGTCAAATCAAAGACTAATGATCAGCATTGAAATGCGTCGCCCCCGGAAATCAGGCGGACGCCGATTACAGGCATACCGGATGGCTTCGTCAATTTTTTGGTGTTTTTGTCGACGACCAGCATTCCCAACATCAGTGGAAGGTAGATGATGCTCGCCAAGAAGAGTCCCCTCGCGGCCCGAGGGTTCAGATGCCGGCCGAAACGGAACGCCATCGCCAAAAACCCGAATCCCGCCGCCACTGCCACCGCCAGATACCAATGCCCGGCGAGCCCCAGCAGAAAAGGTAACACCGACACGACCACTAGCGCAAACGAGTTGCGAATCGCAGACGCCGCCGTGCGGTGCCCCTGGGGGTCGATGCCGGAAAGCATCTTGAAGCCGGCCCCAGCGTAGTCCTCCCGATACAGCCACGCGATGGCCATGAAATGCGGCAACTGCCAGAAGAACAGCAAACCGAAGAGACTCCAGCCGGGAGCCGCCAGCCCACCTGTCGCCGCGGTCCAGCCCATCAGCGGCGGCAGCGCTCCCGGCACCGCTCCCACCAAGGTGTTGAAGACCGTAATCCGTTTCAGCGGGGTGTAGATGAAGACGTAACACGCATGCGTGGACGCCCCCAGGAGTGCAGTCAGCGGATTTACGGTGAACAGCAGCCACGCAAGGCCGACGACGCTGAGCACCACCCCGAGCAGCAGGGCCGCGTTGGGCGTGACGCGCCCGCTCGGAATCGGCCGGTCGGCCGTGCGCCGCATGCGGGCATCGTGCTGGCGCTCCAGCACCTGATTGAGGACGGCGGCGCCGCTGGCTACCAAGGCGGTGCCAAACACGGCGTTGATCATCAGCCGCACATCCACCACGGAGCCCGCACCCAGATAAAACCCGACTAGGGTCGTCAGCACGACCAGCAGCGTCAGCCGGGCCTTAACCAGCTCCGACAGGACTGAAACGGCTCCCTTTTCGCGGGGAGCGGCTTCAGCGGTCATGGAGGTGGCTTTCAAAAGTTCAATGGGTCCCTGCCGGCACGGCAGCCGGGAGCGAAACCGAATGTTTTTCAACGTTAGCCCGGGAAGCCTGCCGATGAGCAATCAGAAACAGCAGACTGCCGGTGGCCAATGACGCGGCACCGACTGCCACGTGCGCCGTGGCAATGTCCGCCGGCTTGTTCATCAGGATGGTCGATATCCCCAAAGTCGCCTGAAGAACAATCAGCCCAAACCAACATGACGTCAGCCGGCCCCACGTGGAGGCCAATCCCGCCGTCCGCCAACTCCGCAACCACGCGCCGGCGATTGCGACCAGTGTCGCCAGCGCCCCGATTCGGTGCCACATCTGCAATTGGATCTGGAAAGCAGTGACTTCGATCTCCTCCGCTCGGTGCTGATTGTATGCCGCCATCGAAGCGGAGTCGGTCGCCGGCCACATTTGGCCGTAGGCGAGAGGAAAGTCATGGATCGCCAAGCCGGCATGCTGATGGCGCATCAATGCTCCCAGAATCAGCTGACCAGCAGACAGGGCCAACCCCGCGGACAGCCACGGTCGGAGACCCAAAGGCAGCCTCAGCTGGCCGATTGCATTTTTCCACAGCGGAGAAAGCCGGAGCGCCACCGCGCACAGGAGCACCAAAAAGGTTTGGCCGAGGCACCCGTGGAATACTCCAAAGGCGGTCCCCAGAGTCGTTCCCGCGAAAACGTGCTTGTCCAACACGACGCGGAGTCCGCCCAGAAGCCCCTGTAACTGCACCAGCCAAAAAGCCGCCCATCCCCACTTCACCACTTGCCGATCGGCCGGGAGATTCCCCCACCAGACCACTCCGGCCAGCAGCACGACTCCGCCGATTCCCGCCAGGAAGTGACCACCACCGCGCCAATCAGGTCCCAGTCCCAGCAAACCGATGCCCAAAGCGATTTCGCCACCTCCGATCGCCAACAGCATTTTCCGGGAACCGGTTCCTCCCAGCCAGCGAACCAGCGCCACCACCAGCAACCCAACCGTCGACGCCCACAGCCGATGGGTGTGCTCGTCAAAGACGCCGCCGGTGAACCACGTGGAAACGGGCAATGCGAACATGTTGTAGCCGTAGCTGGTCGGCCAGTCTGGGACGGCCATGCCAACGCCCTTGCTCGTCACCAATCCGCCCATGCAGATAAGCCCCCAGGTGCATAGGGCTACTGCGGCGGCGTAACGGAACAGCCACCGGTTGGAATGGACAGATTCGTTCATGTCAGCCAAACAAAAACCGGGGTAACCAACCACTGGTTACCCCGGCGTCAAATCGCCTTCGCGTTATTGGGCCTTCACCTCGAGGGTGAACGCCGCGGCGGCCTTGCCACCCTTGACCTCGATTTCCTGGGTGGCGGAACCGGCCTTCATGTGGAAAGCCTCGACCGTGTATTTGCCATCCGGAAGGTCACCCTTGAAGGTATAGTTGCCATCCTTGTCGGTCACCGCGAAGAACGGGTTCTCCAAAACGTGCAGGTAGGCGATCATCCACGGGTGAACATTGCAGGCAAACCGAACTCCCAACTCCGGCTTGTCAAACACCTTGGTGTTGATCTGGCCGGCGTTGGCTTGGGCGAAATTGAAGCCCTTGTTGCCGGCAACCTTCGGCGTGGCATTGACGTTGTGCATGAAGGCGTCCGAGTTCTTGACGTCGAACTGCTGGCCCACCTGAACAGCGCTGATGTAGGGCTCATACATGCAGCCCTTCTGATCGATCAGCGGCTTGTCCGCCGACGGGGCAAACGTCTTACCTTCCAAACCCTTCTTGATGTAAACCAAGGCGTTCGCCAAACCGCTGTCGGCGCCCACGACATACAGTCGGGTCTTCACTTCGGCTGCGGCGTTGGCCTTGCCGCAGTTGGGATCAGCCTTCAACGCGGCGATCGGCTTCTCCGGCGGCGGCGTGCCCTTCAGGGTCACCTTGCCGCTGACTTCGGCGGCGGATGCAGACACAGCGGCGGCAGCCAAGGCCGCAGCATAGGGGAGGACGTGTTTCATGAGCATTTCAGACGTTTTCCAGTTAAAAGCAGAGCAAAACTAACAATCGACCCTAGTCGGTCAAGTGACTTGTGAAACATTTCACAAGCCCGCCGTTCGGACGGCGGCACGCAGCGGACATTCAACCGATTACGCCCCGCGCAGGGCAGCCACCATGGCCAACGCGGTGTGGGCGCCCTCCGCCCCGCGATTGGTATCCGCGTCAAGGCAGCGGGCCTTCGCCTGATCCTGGCTGGACACGGTCAGGACTTGGTGGATTACCGGCACACCGGATTCCATCGCCAAGTTCATGAGGGCAAACGACACCGCTTCGCCAATGTGCTGGGCGTGGGTCGTCTCGCCCTGCCAGATGAGCCCGAAGCAGATGATGACCTGTGGGCGGCGGGCCTTGCGGCGGGCGAGCGCGGCCGCCATAACCGGGATCTCGTAGGACCCGGGAACCCGGTGAACTTCGATCGCGGAAACGCCCGCCTCTCCAAGAATTCTCTCGGCCGCCGCCAGCATCCCGTCCACGTATTCCTGATTGTAGAGGGAGGCCACGATCGCGATGCGACCGCCGTTGCGTCGCCGAACCACTTTCTTCGTCGATTTCAGCATCGGGAAAAGAGTGCCCGACGCATCTTGGAAACCCAATCCGGGAGTTAGCCGACCGCAGGTCACCTTCCGAAGTTTTGACGGAATCAGAGCAGCCATTTACGACCGAAGAGCTGTCAGAAACGCGCTAAAGGTGCCGCGGCATCGACTTGGTCCCCCTTCCAGCTCTGGGCAACTTCGGCAGGATCCGCCAAGGCGATTCGTCGATGCGCTTCATGAAACCCGCTGGCTGATCTAGCCCCCAGGCCTGTTCACCCGCCTAGGTATCGGCCGCCAGAATTCCGGACATGAGGGTGTCAACGTCCCGGCCGAAGTTCCGACCGGGCCGGCCAACTTCCCTTCAAGGAACAGTCCAGGTTCCCTTCCAATGGCCCTCCCGCCATTCAAAACGGGCGCGGCGATGTCCGGAGGGCGCCAGCCAAAGCCAGTCCAGCTGGCCGATGGTGGTGACGATGAGGGCGAAGTTTTCCCCGCCGCCCGGCGCAAAGACGTGGCCTTCCGCCGGACCAGCGAGGGCGGCTCCGGGAGCGCCCATCGTCCGGTAGTTCGCCCGGTTGGCCTCAGGCACAAAATCCCATGCCCGGCGGGAGAATTCGGTCTGATACTCCACCAGTGACACGCCCCGCGCCCGCACCTGGACCCGGCAGCGGGGGTCGTAAAAATGCCATGCGGTCCGGGGATCCGCCCGAAGTTGGCCGATCTTGGTTGCCCGCGCATCGGAATAAGCGACCAAGCGCCGCCAAGTGCGGTCCACCTCGCGCAGCACCATCGTCCGCACGTCGGGCCCATCGCCAGCACAGGTCCCCACCGCCGGAAGGCTCCACGGATGCCGAGCATCCGCCACGCAGTGGCCGAGTTCCGCCCAGATGCGCGATTTGAGTTCCTCCAGCGAGTCTGTTTCCCAAAGGGACGCCACCCGATGGTTGTCGGCCAATTGTCCGCGAAGCGCCACCCCAATTTGGTGAGAGTCCCCGTTAACCGGCATTTCCGCGTGCCATCCACAGGAGTGCCTCCAATCTTCCCCCCACATTGGCCATGAAACTTTTTCGGCTTCCTCTGCCTTCGCTGGTTCCCGCGGCCGCCTTGGGACTCGTCTGCACCGTCCCCGGCTTCACCGCCGACCAACCGCAATACGGGCAGGCGTGGACCCGCAACCTCGGATCGGCTGAACGCAACCTCCCGGTGAGATTCAATCCCAAGACCGGGGAAAATGTCCGCTGGGAGGCAAAGCTGGGTTCGGAATCCCACTCCACGCCGGTCATCGCTGGCGGTCGGGTTTACATCGGCACCAACAATGAGGAGCCCCGCGACCTGAAACACGCAGGCGACCGGGGCGTGCTGTTCTGCCTCGACGAAGAAACCGGCCACCTCTTTTGGCAACTGGTCGTTCCGAAGCGCGAGGAGGACATCTATCACGACTGGCCAAAAAGCGGCCTCTCCTCACCCGCTACCGTCGAGGGCGAGCGCGTCTATCTAGTGGACAACCGGGGCGTGGTGCTGTGCTTGGACGCCCGCGGAATGGCCAACGGCAATGACGGTCCTTTCCACGACGAAGGCGCCTACATGACGCCCCGCGGCACCAACGCACCCGTGGCCAAGCTCACGCCCGGTCCGTTGGATGCCGACATCCTGTGGCAATTCAATCTCACCGAACAGGCAGGCATCTGGTCCCATGATGCCGCGCACAGCTCGATCCTCATCCACGGCGACCACCTGTATCTCAACACCGGCACGGGGGTGGACAACACCCACAGGAAGATCCGCACTCCGGATGCACCCAGCCTCGTGGTGCTCGACAAACGGACCGGACGTTATCTGGCCAAGGACGGCCTCGGCATCGCCCCCAAGATCTTTCACTGCACCTGGGCGTCACCATCTTTGGGTCAGGTTGATGGTCAGGAGCGGGTCTTTTTCGCGGGCGGCGACGGCGTGCTTTACGGATTCGAGCCCCTTGCCGCATCGGATCCGGCGCGGGAGGAATCGCTGGGAACCGTCCGCACACTGAAACGGGTCTGGCGGTATGACCCGGATCCGCAGGCGCCGAAAGAGGAGGTCCATCGCTACAACAGCAATCGGACCACCAGCCCCAGCAACATCTACGGCATGCCGGTGCTGCATGAGGGATCCGTGTTCCTCGCCGGTGGCGGCGACTGGTTTTGGGGCAAGAACGAGGCCTGGCTGCAACGCGTTCGCCTCGGCGGCGCAGGCGACGTCACCGCCACCCACCGTCAGTGGTCGTATCCCCTCGGTCGCCACACGATGTCCACACCCACGGTGGCCGACGGGCTTGTGTTCGCCGCCGATTCGATGCGGATGTTCCACTGTGTGGACGCGCAGACCGGCCAGGCCGTTTGGACCCAGGAACTCGGCGGCGAAGTCTGGGGCTCCGCGCTGGCGGCGGATGGCAAGGTCTACGTGGGCACGCGGCGGGGCGATTTCTGGATCTTCGCTCTGTCCCGGGAAAAACGAGTGCTCCAGCGGCTCGAACTCGGCGCTCCGATCAGTGCCACGCCGGTCGCGGCCAACGAGACGCTCTACGTGGGCACGATGACCCATCTCCTCGCGTTGCGGATCAAACGCTGATCACCAAACAAAAAGGCCGGACGGCGAGCCGTCCGGCCTGTGTCGGGGAGAACCCGGAACCGCGCTTACTGGTAGGTGATCACCAGCTTGCCGTTCTCTATTTTGCTGCCGGTGATCACCACCGCCGGCGTGATGGTCAGGTAGCCCTGCGTGCCATTCGCCGGAATATCGGCAATGATGGTCTTGGTCACGGTGTTGACCGACGCGTTGGTCAGCGGTGAACCGCCCAAACCGGCCGGCAACGTGGTCGATACCGTCGGGCCCTGCACCACCGGCGGGGCCACGCTCAGGAACACCGGAATGCCACCCGCCGTAGGTTTGCCGAGCGATTCGAGCTCGGGCTTGCTCAGCGCGCCTTCGCGGATCTGGACGGAGCTGACATACATCACGCGACGTTCGTCCTGATCGCCATCGGCGAACAAAAGCGCGGTGGGCTGAAGTGCGCGGCGGGGATTGTCGAGGGACTGGTTGGCCGTCCAGTCATCCTGGAAAATGCCGTCCACATACTTGGTCACCACCGGCGGATTGGCCGCCATGTTGTAGGCCGCGGCCACGCGGTGCCATTCGCCGGCGGTGAAGGCGCCGGTGCCATTGTAACCGCCGCCGCCCTGGCCGAAGTTGCTGCCCTGCCAGAACAGGTCGCCATCATCGGTGTTCGCGGTGGAGCTGATCTGGAGCAGCGAGGCCGCCCCGGGACCGGACGCTTCGACCAGGATGTCAAAGATGATCGTGTATTGGTTGACCCGCGTGCCGCCGCCGTTGGGCGAAATGCGGTGCGTCATGATGTAACCTATGTTGCGGTCGAGATCGCCGGGAACCTTCATGACCTTGGCCGCCTGGCCATCGATCTTCGGAACGTCAGCGAAGTCACCCTCGCCGGCGACGCCGAAAGCGGTGCCGGCCTTGGTCAGTCCGGCGGCGCCGTCGAGATAGGCCAAAGGCGCTCCGATGCTGGCTCCCAGGTCAGCGAACTCAAAGTCCCACTGTCCCTTGACGGTGCTGCTGGGCAGGACCACCGGGATGCCCTCGGCCGAGGGACCGCCCAAAGCCACGATCTGCGCATCGGACAGGCGGCCGGAGCGGATCTGCACCGCGTTGACATACATCACGCGGCGTTCGTCCTGATCACCATCACCGAACAGGATCGCGGTTTCGGCAAGGGAGCGGCGGGCAGCATCCAGCGCCTGGTTGGCCGTCCACTCGTCCTGCTTGATTCCGTCCACGTATTTCACGACGACCGGCGGAGTGGCCGCCATGTCATAGGCCGCCACCACGCGGTGCCACGCTCCGGCGGTAAAGGTGCCGCGACCGTTGTAGCCGCCGCCGCCCTGTCCGAAGTTGTTCCCCTGCCAGAACAGGTCGCCATCATCCGTGTTGGCTGAAGAGCTGGTCTGCCACAGCGAGGCCGCACCAGGACCGGACGTCTCCACATACACGTCCATCACCAGAGTGTATTGGTTGACGCGCGAACCGCCGCCGTTCGGGGCGATGCGATGAGTCATCACGTAGCCGATGTTGCGGTCGAGGTCGCCGGGGACCTTCATGACCTTGGCCGGCTGGCCGTTGATGCCCGGAACCTCGACCAGATTCTCGTCGCCGGTCGTGCCGAAGACCGTGCCAGTCTTGGTGAGACCTTCGGCACCGTCGAAGTAAGCCAGCGGAGCGCCGATGCTGGCGCCGAGATCGCCGAAGTTGAAATCCCACATGCCCGTGACGTTGGACTGGGGAATGGACTGCGGAATGCCGGCCGCCGTCGGTCCGCCGAGGGCAAACGCCTCGGCATCGGTGATCTTGCCGGAGCGGATCTGCACCGAGTTCACCCACATCCGGCGGCGTTCGTCCTGGTCACCGTCCGCGAACAGGATCGCAGTCGCCGCCAGTGAGCGGCGGGCGTTGTCGAGGGACTGATTGGCCGTCCAATCGTCCTGCTTGATGCCGTCCACATACTTGGTGACGACAGGAGGATTGGCCGCCATGTCGTAGGCGGCCACCACGCGGTGCCACGCTCCGGCGGTGAAGGTGCCGCGGCCGTTGTAGCCGCCGCCGCCCTGGCCGAAGTTGTTCCCCTGCCAGAACAGGTCGCCATCATCCGTGTTGGCCGCCGAACTGGTCTGCCACAGCGAGGCCGCACCGGGACCCGAGGTGTCCACCAGGACGTCCATGATGAGCGTGTATTGGTTCACCCGGGTGCCGCCGCCGTTCGGGGCGATGCCGTGGGTCATGACGTAACCGATGTCCCGGGTCACATCGCCGGGCACTTCCATTACCTTGGCCGCCGTGCCGCCGATGCTGGGCACGTCCGCGAGATCGCCTACCCCGGTGGTGCCAAACTTGGTTCCGGCCTGCGCCGCCGGCGTAAAGTAGGTCAGCGCTTGGCCTACGGTTGCATTCAGGTTGCCGGCCTCGAAGTCCCATTGACCGGCCACGGTGGTGGTCGAACCGCCGGAGGTGATGATGCCAAAGGACCACGAGTTCGTGCGGCTCACTCCGGTCGAGTCCGTGTATTCCAGCCGCACCAGATTGTTTTTGTCCGGCCGGGTGGCGTTCGGGCTGTAGGCCAGCATGATCACGCCACCGTTCTTGGCGAGCTTCTGCGGCACCACCGCCGTCCCGTTCAGGTAGAGCTTGACGGCCGAGGTCGCCACAGTGGCGCCGCCGTCGATGATGACCGCTTCGATCGGCGCGGAGGCGCTATTGCCATCCGAGCCGCCCGCCGGGCTGACCTCGCCCACATAGGGTCCGGCCGTGCCAGCCGTCGAGTTGTTGCGATAGGCCTTGACCGCGCGAGCGTCGTTCGCGTCGTTGACCAGGATGCGCTCGCCGGTATCGGGCGTGATGGTATAAAGCTGCAGGTTCGCGCCGAGCCCGGTTTGCCAATAGACGAGCCGCAATGGATAGAGGCCTGCCTGGGTGATGACCAGGGTGAACGCGGTTTCGTTGCGTTGGTTGGAGGAGAACGGCTTGGTCGCCACATTGCGCTCGAAGTCGCCCAGCTTCGTGGCGAAAAAGTCCCGCGGATTCAACGCCGTGGACACCTGAAAACCGTCGTCGTTGTTCACGTCGGTGCGGTCCGCGGAGACATTCACACCGAACGTGTAAGTGCCGGGAGCCAGTTCGAGGAAGGTCACCGCCTCGACCACAAAGTTGTCGGTGTGCGCACCCGTTCCGGGAATTCCGGGAAAGAACTCCGGGAGGAACGACGCGATCACGTTCCCGTCCGCATCCGCCACGTCCACCTGCGCGGACTCGCGCTCGAAATTGATTCCGTCCTTGGCCCACACCAAGCCTGCATCCGGCGGCAGCGCCTCGTTGGGCACCGCCACACCGTTCGTGTCGGTCAGCGTTCCGTTCAGCTGACGCACAGCACGCAGTATATTGTTGGCAAGGGCGGGCTCAGCCGGACCCTGAAGAGTCCTGACCGCAAAGCCGCGGGTGGTGGAGGTTCCCAGCGGCAACGCAGCGGAAGCCGGGAGGGAGTTGGTCGCAGCCTGTAGCTGCAGGGCCAGCGCAATGGACACGCCGGCGAAAAGGAAGGGAGAAACCTTCATAGGGGACCAGTTAACGCCCCCCCCCTCCGCCTGTCGAGTCGCCGTTAAGGGGCAGAACCATGGAAAACTGCCATGGACAGACCCAAAACGCTGAACGGGACTCATCGCACCGGAAAAAACGCTTTGCCCCACGAAACGGCCTGCCTAGGTTCCGCGCGCTTCGCTGGCCGATGGTGTAACGGCAGCACAGGTGACTTTGACTCACCTAGTCATGGTTCGAATCCATGTCGGCCAGCCAGCTTCGCCTTCCGCCCGACCGCAGTTCGGTCAAGCGCCGTGCCTCTGCCGGCAACCGGCTTCGAGCGCGGCCAACTCCTGCTCCGCCACCGCGCGGTAGTCGTAGCGTTCCACAAACTCCCGGCCCCGCACCGCCTGTTCGCGGGCGGCCTCGGGATGCTCCAACCAATGCAGCACACGCCCCGCCGCGGCGGTCGCATCGCCTTGGTCCACGAGGTCCAACTGGCTTGGGAACACCTGGTCGAACACCGGCAGACGCATGGCCACGACCGGGAGTCCGAACGCAAGGTATTCGGTGACCGACAGTCCCCAGCCCTCTTCCCGGGACAAACTCAAACCGACCCGGCATTGCGGCAGCAGCGCGTCCTTTTCCGGATCCGGAATGCCACCGGTGAACGTGACCGCGCCGGTCTGCTGGCCCATTCCGGCCGCCGCGAACCGGCGCTGCAGTTCCGCCCGGTGTGCCCCCTCGCCGATGACCAGCAACCGCGCTTCCGGACGCTTCGCCCGCACCGCCTGCCAGAGCGCCGGCGCGTCGAACACCCCCTTGTGCTCATGCACCCGGCCAAGCAGCACGGCGTCAAAGCACTTGGGCGCGTCCGGTTGGAATGCGAGCTTCTGGAGGTCCAACCCGTAGCCAATGGTCACCGGCTGCCGCGCCTGCAAACCGAGCCGGCGCTGAAGTTCGAGAAAGTCGGCCGTGATCGGCGGCGTGCTGGTGATGATGACGTCCGCATACCGGTGCAGCAGGCGGGTGCTGCGGCGTTCAGCAATCAGGTAAAGATGGTCGAAGAGCCCTTTCGGAGGCCGCTGGGTGGCCAGCACATGGTGGACCTTGACCGCCAAGGCCGCCCGGAGCCTCCGGGCCAATACGAGCGCCGGATAGGTTTCGAAGATCGCCTGACTCGACGCGTAAACGACGTCATAGCCGCGTCGGAATCGGGTTAGGTGGCAGGAAGTCATGCGCCATGCATAGGCCGGAAAGTTGCGCCAGGTCTGCGCCAGCTTTCCGGTCGCATCGAACAAGCCGTCGCTGCAGATCAGAGCGGAACCGGGATACAGTTCGCGGAACACCGGCCAGGCGGCCTGCGCCACCAGAAAGTCCACGGTATGCCCGTGGCGGATCCAGTCCGCGGTCACACCGGCAAAATGCCGCTGCACCCCGGACACGGAGCGGGCGTCGTTGACGGTGTTGTAAACGATCAGGATGCGCACGGCGCCGCGAACGTGGCTGTCCCGGGGCCCAACCGGCAAGGGTTGAAAGCGCGTCAACCATGATCTTGGGAACGCTGAAGCCGGCTAAAAAGGCGAGCGTAACCCATCACCACGCATCACCGGCATCCGGCTTGGATTCTGGCGGGCAGTCAGTCAGCCTTCGGCCAATGAACGTCCCATCCGCCCCGCCCGAATCCCGCCGGCTCAATGTCGGCTGCGGCCTCGATATCCGCCCCGGCTGGGTCAACCTCGACGTGGTGGACTATGGTGGGAACACGGTCACCGATTTGAACCGGTATCCCTGGCCGTTTCCGGACAGCCATTTTGACGAGGTGTATGCCAGCCACATCCTGGAGCATCTCCCGAACTTCAATGCTGTGGTCACCGAGATCTGGCGGATCTCGAAACCCGGCGCGCGCTTCACGGTGAAGGTGCCGTTTTTCCTGAGCACAAAATACTTCTCAGAACCCGACCACCGGACCCCGTTCGGCATCCGGTCCTTCGACAACTACGAGGATGTCACCGGCCGCGAGCTGAAGTTCTACGAGCAATGGAAACTGGGGCATCGCACCAACTACAATTCCCCGGCGCGGTTTCGCGTCGAATCAAAACGCTTCCACATGTCCAACTTTGCGGCGCTGCGCTGGCTGAATGCGGTAATCAATCTGGAACCGGTGATCTACGAGCGGTTCTTTGCCACCTGGCTGACACCGGAGGAAGTCTGGTTCGAGTTACGAGTATCCAAGAAAGGCAACCCATGATCCTGCCACGCCTGCTTTGGCGATTTGCCCACCACCGCGACGACGCTGAATTCTACCGGTTGCAAGCCGACGACGCGATTCGCTGGCTGCGCGAACGCGGAGCTCCGCTGGGTCCGGGAACCCGAGCTCTGGACCTGGGCTGCGGCCACGGCGTTTTTGGCGGCCTTTTGCGTGCAGCCGGCTGCGAGGTGACCTTTGCTGACGAGAAGAACTACCTGCTACCGGAGCATTGTTCGGCACCATTCATGGCCATCAACCTGGATACAGATCCAATCGACTCACTCGGCCGGTTCGATTTGGTGGTTTGCTCTAATGTCTTGGAGCACCTCGCCCACCCCAAGGCATTCCTTTCGGCAGCGGACAAACTGCTAAGCCCCAACGGAAGGCTGTATCTGAGTTGGACCAATTGGCTTTCGCCTTGGGGAGGACATGAGTTCTCGCCGTGGCATTACTTGGGCACCGAGCTTGGCCCCGCAATTTATGATCGCCTGGCGAAGCGCCCCCGGTTCCACCGCCCCGGAGTAAACCTTTTCCCCACCTATATCGGGGAAATCTTGACGACGATTAATGAAGAATCGGCCCTGGCGGTCCACTCAATGGCTCCCAGATACTACACCGAATTTTCGCCGCTGATGCGCCTGCCAATCGTGCGGGAGTTTCTTGCGTGGAACTGCGCGCTCCTGCTGCACCCGAAGTGAAGTCACGGGGAACGGCCTGGGCAGGTTGGCGGATGGCCGTAACCGGTTGGGCTTTGTTCAACGTCGGCGCTGGCCGGGCAACGCTTGCAAAGGCACCATCACTCGTAATCCTTCGACCTATCTAAGCCACCGAATGAAAACTTCCCCCCTTCGTTTCCTGCTTGTTTTGGGATTTCTCTGGATGTCATCCGACATCGGCCTTGTTGCTGCTCCAAGGCTCCTAAATGTCCAGTTCGGCGTCGATAGCTCCCCGGAAAAGATTGGTCCCGCGGCCATCGGCCTTGCCCCGAACGACTATTGGAACAGATATAGCCGCGACTTGCCGGGAGGCGCCTATTCAAGCGACAGCAGCCTGAGTGGGTTGAAGTGGGCGGATGGATCTCCAAGCGGCGTCGGACTTCGTGTCCAAAACGCGCCGGGAGCCTTCGGAAACGGTCACCCCGACCAAATGTTCGGCACCTACCTGTATCCCTTCAATTCCGACCCGATCACGATCACCGTCACTAACCTCCCCGCAGGAAGATACTCGGTCTTGGCCTACGGGCATGGCGGTCCGCCAAACCAGCAGAACACCGAATTCGAACTCAGAATTGGCGCAACCAGCGAAGGACGGGCCAAAACCACAACGAGCCCCGATTGGCTGAGCACTACTTGGAGCGAGGGAAGCCAGTTCGTCAGGTTTGCAAACGTCGAAGTGACGGCGGGAATGCCGCTGATCCTGATCTCAAGGGGAGACGCCATCGCAACTGCTTTCATCAATGGCTTGCAGATCATCTCGGAGCCGGACGATTTCGAAGCACTGATGAACGTATCCTTTGGAACCGACTTAACTCCGAGAAAAACCGGACCGGCGGCTGTGGGCCAAGGCCCTCGGGACATATGGAATCTCTACAGCAGGGATGCGGTGGGGGGCGGATACAAAAGTTTTGGTGCGCTCACCAACCTGACCTGGGCCAACGGCCAACCCTCTGCTGTCGGCCTGACAATCGACAACGCGCCGGGAGCTTGGGGCAATGGGCATTCGGACCCGATGTTCGCAATTTACCTTTATCCTCTGGGGGGCGGCCCCAACATCACGGTCACCCTCACCAATCTCCCGTTGGGGCTCTACTCGTTTTATTGCTATGCACATGGAGGCCCACCGGACAATCAGAATGCGGTCGTTGAGCTTTCGTCGGCCGGGACTTTCTACGGCCAAGGGTCAACCACGCCAAATCTCGGATGGCTCTCCAAAGCCTGGACCGAAGGCGTCCACTACGTTCGTTTTACCAACGTTCTCGCCGCGCCAGGCCATCCCGTCACGCTCGTGGTCTCTCCCGGAGTTGCGAACGTAAGCATGATCAATGGGCTGCAAATTGTCCGGCACAGTGCAACCGCCCTAGTATTCCTTCCTGCCGAACGCCTGTTCACTAATTCAGTGGATGTTCGAGTGATCCCAAACAATGCCGATACCGAAGTGCGCTACACAGTCGACGGATCAGATCCAACCCTGAACTCTCCAATCCTGACCGGCTCCCTCAAGCTGACGGCAACGGCCATTCTAAGGGTGCGACAGTTCCGAAATTCGATGCCCATTGGCGGCGTGGAAACGGCGACTTTCTCGCGAGTTTATGCTCTCAATGACGGTATTTCGGCTGATTGGCGTCGGGTGCACTTTGGTGAAGGATATCTGACAGATCCGCGGGTCGCGGTGTATGCTGACCCGGATGGTGACGGAGCTGACAATCTTCGAGAATTTGTTGCCGGCACTGATCCGCTGGACGCTTTTTCAGGGTTTTCGGTCTCCATCAAACAGGTTCCCTCAATCACCTGGAGGTCCATCGCAGGCAAGTCCTACCGGATCATGCGGCGCGAAAGCCTGACTGCAGGGTCCTGGGAGCTCTTCCGCCAAGTCACCGCCGAAGGGGACACCACGCGTCTGATAGACGCGGACGCAGACCGGACGTGGTTCTACGCCATTGAGCCCGTCCGTTGACCTGTCCGACCTCGGAATACTCAGCACCCCAAGGTGCACGCAGGCAAGGCCTGCTGGTCTTTTGCGTGCGCTCACGATTCAACGGACAAGGGCAACCATTCGGGTATCTTGGAAGTCGGATGAATTCGTCCCAGTGTCGGGCTTTCCACACGCCCGTGATCCTTTCGGACCACGCCCGACACCGCGAAGGACAGCTGATGCTCTTTCGCAATCCGGCTCGCTGGAGAAAGTTTCCCTTCGAGTTTCAGTGCCGCCGGAGGCGCCCACCTGTTACGATCCGGAAATGCGGATTGGGCTGTATGGGGGATCGTTTGACCCGGTGCACATCGGACACCTGTTGGTCGCCCGCGCGGCGTTGGAAGAACTCGCGCTCGACCGGCTGGTCTTCATTCCTGCCGCCCAGTCACCGTTCAAGCCCGGCAGCGTGCCGGCGCCAGCCGCAGCGCGGATCCGGATGCTCCGATCCGCGCTGGCCGGGGAGCCGTTTTTTCAGGTGGACGATGTGGAACTGCGCCGGGGTGGGGTCAGTTACAGCGTGGAGACGGTGCGCCATTTCGCCCGCGCTCATCCGGACGCAACGTTGTTCTGGCTGATCGGCGCCGACCATGTGCCCACCCTGCCCCAGTGGCGCGAGGCCGGCGCTATGGCGGAGTTGGTGGAGTTCATCGTGATTCCGCGGCCGGGCGAACCCGCAGTTTCCCTGCCCTCGCCCTGGCGTCTCACCCACCTTCGAGGTTGGCCGCTCAAGGTTTCCTCCTCGGAGATCCGGGCGCGAGTCGCGCAGGGGCTGTCGGTTGCCCATCTGGTGCCAGCGACCGCAGCGGAAATCATCGTCGGCGAAGCTCTCTACCGCACCGAGCCGACGCAGTGATCGGGGCAGCGCCTCACGGCGGAATTTCAGTCACTACGACCGACCCCAGGAGTTCACGCCAACGGCGACGGGAGGGCAGTTTTCCCGGGGCCACCTCGGTGGCCGCGCAGCCGGTCGCGATCGCCGACCGAAGCAGAACCCCGGGATCGTCAGCTTCGGCCGCCGCAATGGCGCCGGCCAGCATCGCATCGCCCGCACCCACAGTATTTCGCACCGTCACCGCCGGAGCAGCAGCCCGAAGGCGGATTCCGTCCCGCTCGCGCACCAGCACAGCCCCCTTGGCAGCACGCGAAAGCAGCACCCAGCCGCCGGTTTCGCGGGAAAGTTCCCGGGCAGCGTTCAAGCGGTCGCCCAAGGTCGGCAAGGAGCGGCCTGCCCACTGGGCGAGTTCATGCTCGTTGGGCTTCACGAGATATGGACCCTGACGCAACGCCAGGCGGAATGGATTCCGGTCGCAGTCTAGGAAGAATCGGCTGCCCGCCCGGACGGCGGCCTCAGCGATGCGGGCGTAGCTGTCGTCCGGAGCCCCGAAGGCGAGCGTCCCCGAAATCACGACGGGACAGGAGCGGGCGACCAGCTGTCTCGCTCGGTCCACCAACAGCCGAGCCTGGGCTTGGCTGAACCAAGGCACGGTCTGGTTGAACCGATACTGGGGCCCGGCCGCCGGGGTCACCACCACATTGACCCGGTTGGGAGCGGCAATCGGAAACCGCACAAACCGGATGCCTTCGCGCTTCAAGCCGGCGGCGAGTTCCCGCCCAGTGTCACCGCCCAAAGGCAGGAATAGCCGCGCCGGAACCTCCAGCCAGCGGAGCCAGCGCGCCACGTTGATTCCTTTGCCACCGGGCCACCGCACTTCGCCGGTGATCTCGTTCTTTTCCTCGGCCCGAACCGTGTCCACCCGCCACTCGCAGTCCACCGCGGGATTGAGGGCAATGACGAGGGCGCTCACGGGCGGCTATGGATTCGGAATCTGGATGACCCGGTAGTAGTAAGTCGGGAAGAGCACCACATCCACGAACGGAACCAGAGCCAGACCGGCGTCACCCGCAACCACGGCCGGCGGAATTTCCGGCCGCCACACCAGGGGCGTCGCCGACAAGTCGGCGGTCGTCTGGACCTGATACAGCTCACCGGGAATGGCGTTCCAAGTGATGAAGGGGGTCTGTCCCGCCGCCGAGGGGAAGTTATAGGAGATGGCTGTCGGAATGCCGCTGACCAGCAGACCATTCTGCCGCGTGGCCGCCCGCACGGTAAAGGCCACCGCGTTGGTCGTAGCCACGGGCAAACGCACCTGCACAAACCACGTGCCGCCCATCTGCGGGAATTGGGCTTCATTGGCCACAATCACCTCATTGGCCAGGCCCGGCTTGATGTTCCGGAGCACCGTGGCGCTTTGATCCGGCGGGTTGTCCTTGGAAACGAACAGGTCCGCATCGCCGTCCAGGCCGTAGAGCTCGAAGAGGATACGGGACGTAAGGTCAAACGGCACCTCGAAGCGGTAAAGCAGGTTGGTCGGGCCGCCAGCAACGAGCTCTGGCCGCGGCACGGAATCAACGAGGAATCGGACGCTGGTGTCCGGGAGGGCAAAGCTCGCCAGCACGGTGTAGGTCACCGGCAACGGATCGCGCGGCACGACGGCCAGAAACCACCGGCCCGGCTCGAGCAACTGGGGCGTGCGATCTCCGGACAGGACAATCACCTCATCCGCCCTGCCCAAATTGGTGCTAGCGAAATCGAACGAATCGGCGGTCGGCAACGGCAAGCCCGGCCGCACAAACAAGTCCACGTTGCCGGACAAATTGGTCAACCCCAGCACCAGCGAAGACACGCGGTTGGTGATGTCGATGTAGTAGTAGTCAATGACCCCGTTGTTGGTGATGCCGCCGTTGAGCGGGATGCCGTTGGTGAGAGCGGTAATGTTGGCAAACACCTCCAGGGCATGAATGGTGTAGCTTAGCCGGTTGGTTGGGTTCGGATCGGAGGGATAGACACCCAGATACCAAGTTCCGGGCCCCAAGGGCACCGGCACGCTCAGAGGATCAATCTCGATGGACTCCACGGTCAGTCCAACGTTGGTGCTCGCGTAGTCAAACGTGTTCCGAGTCGGCAGGTTCGGCCCCTGACGGACCACCAAATTCACGTCGCCCGTGAGATTGGAAACGGAGAAGCGAACCCCCAGGGCATCCGGTGACACTTCGAACGAATAATAGTCCATCAGACCCTGATTGGCATTGGTCGCCCTGACCGCCACGTTATTGGTGAGGACGGTGATCGGCAGTCCGAAATCCACCCGGATGGTGAAGTCGTTGTTCTGGCCGGGCAGCGCGTTCTGGACTCCGAGGTAATAACGCTGTCCGGGCCGCAACCGGGGCAACACGTTGGTAAACAGGGTGGCGGATTGCTCCACGTTCAGGACCCCGTTCAGGAGGTAGTAGTCATCGGACTGCAGTCCGTCGGGCAAGCCGGTCTGACTGTAGAGCAGATTGAGCGGTCCGCCCGTGACGCTGACGAGCGAGTTGGTCACCGCGTAAACCTCGGGGGGGACCTCGACGATGAAGTAGGTGATCGAGCTGCCGGCCACATTGGTAGTGAACGGAACACCCTGGGTGAGCCGGTAGGCGGGCGGGTTGGTAGGAGCGAACGTCAGTTCCAACTGCCACTTGAGGATTTCGCCCACCTCGCCCGCCCGGCTGTCCGCCACCTCCATGCGCCACTGTCCGACGGCGGAACCCTTGGCCAGCGGGCGCAACGGTTCTTCCGGCACATAGACGCCGCTGGGCTCTTCCACGAAGCGAATCTCATCGAGGAACGTTTCGGCCGGACGAGGCGAGGTTGGCGGTGCCGCCACCACGACCCGGGGCGGCTGCAGGTAATTGGTTCCTGGGCGGACAACCACAATCCGGGCCACCGCTCCGTTTTCGATTTCCGCGCGCGCTGCTCCTCCGGAGCCGCGGAACGGAAACCCAACCACCTGAAAACGCACCGCCGGGGCGGTGACGTATCCGGCACCACCATCCACCACGGTGATTCCCGTGATCCTGCCGACGTTATCCACGGCAGCCACCGCCGTGGCGACGCGCGAAGGGCTCACCTCGCCCGCCGGATTGGCGATGTCCAAGGTCAGGGTGTTGGTGGTTGCCTGCACTACCGAGGCGTTGGTCTGCCAAGCGTCTTCGCCACTGAACTTGGATACCTGAACGCCATCCGCAAAAACGAACACCGTGCTGGCCGGACCCGGGGACAGCGGCACCCGGCGGTAGCCCACACTCAGCGTATAAAAACGGCCCGGCACCGTCGCGAAGGTTCGGCGAATCCGGCTGCCCACACCGCCGCCCAAGTTCGGGAACATTTCGATGCAGCTCGTTCCCGTCAGGGCATCATCGGGGAAGAAATCCCATTGAACGGTGTTGCTGACCACCGTCCAGCCGTCCACCAGTTCGCCCACGGTGAAGAACTGGTCGCCAATGCGCGGTCCATCAAAGGTTGAGGCGCCGATCAACCGGGTGCGCGAGTCGGTCACGAACGGCGGCTCCGCAAACTTGATGAGCTGGGAATTGAGGTTGGTGATCTCGGAGAAGACCGCGAAGAGAGTATTCGTGACGGTCGCACCGGGAGTGACCAAGCCACCCGCAGAGGCCATCCGAAGATTCGGCGCGTTGGTCTCCAACACCGCGAGGTTAGTGAAGATGAGGCTGAACGATCCCGGACCGTTCCCGATCGGCGGCGGATAATTGGCCACCAACACCGGCCCCACATGTCCGTTCGTTCCGGACCACCCGGCGATGATGACCGGGTCGTTCGTGCCGGCATTGACCCAGCCTTCCAAGGTGAAGCCGGCCTCACGCACCACGTCCAACGGCTGCCCCGGTTCGGGTGCCGGCACGGTCCCGGTGCCCGCGAGTGAAATCGCCTGGCCAATCAGTCCGGGGACCGCCGAACTGCCCGTCAGGACGATGTTCTCGCCATTCACCAGCTCGTTCCCGGCCCCGTTGAACGGCCACAGCGCCACCAAGCCGGCCTCGGTCTCAAAGGTTCCCTTGCCGACGCCATCTTCCACGCCGTAGCGGTAGATGTCGCGGATATTGTCGGCTGTCAGCACCCGTCGCCACAGCCCGAAATCATCCAGCACGACCGGCGTCGCATTGCCGACGGTGCCTTCCGTGCCGAAACGCAGCGAATTGGTCGTGTGAGGCAGGAAGTCCACAAAGTTCTGCTCCGCGACCCGGAGGCCGTTGACGTAGATCTGGGCACGGCCGGAGCTCCGCTCGAACGTCAACGCCACATGGGCGAAGACTCCGTTGGTCGTGATCAGTTCGCGCCCGAAAGCCGTGGCGTTGGTTCGACCGCGGTTTTCGACCAGGACGGTGGAATCGCCCAGCGGATTGATCAGGCGGATGGAAAGGTCCGACAGCCGGGGATGCTCAATCCGCAAGCCCGCGCCAATCGCGGTCACCGGCCGGGAATCATCCACGGTCACCGCCGAGTAAGTCACTGCGTGGTCGGTGACCGGAAGATTGATGGTTCCGGACTCGAAGCTCTTGGTCAGCCGGCCATCGAGACCGCGCTCCACCCGGGCCCGGATGCGATAACAGACCTCGAAGGCGTTCGGATTGTAAACCGCCACGAAATAGCGGCCTGCAGTCAGCGGCGGCACATCCCGGATGCTGATCGTCAGCTCGCCGCCACCGGGCGGGAATACGGTGGCGTATTTGTCGTTGTTCTCGGGATTGTTGATGTCGGGGAACGCTTCCCGGCGGACATAGATCTCCAGAGGACCGTCGAGCGTTTCGCCCTGCCGGTTTGTCAGGGTGATCGTGAGGCGCGTGGCGTCGGCCGGGATGTTGATGACCTCGAGCTCGATCAGCCGGGCGCGGACGCAGCGCTCCACAAACTGGGCACCGAAGTCGTTCGGCATGAGCTGAAGGTCGAGATAGTTGATCGCGCCGCCGTTGCCGAACGCATTGTCCACCGAATTGAAGAACCAGGCTCCGCCGCCGGTGCGCCCCATGAATTCATTGAGCGTCCCGGGACCGTCTGACGGACGGGTATTCGAGAACCGGGAATAGTCGCCGCTGCCTGAATCGTCATAGCGGACGTAAAAATTGGTGCCCGCGTCGAAGCCCAGGAGCGGGCCGTGGTTATTCAGCACCGTCGAGACCGCCCGCAGTTGCAGTTCTCCCAGCAGGTCGCGGAAATTCTCGTGGGTGGTGGACACCGTCGGCGTTACCCGGCGCAATTCCTGGCTGACCAGGCTGATGGCCAGCCACTGGCCTACGCCGGGATTGGACGGCGTGCCGTCGGACAGAGGCCGGAGCGGAATCGCCAGCGGATGCGGAAATCCATTGTCGTCGAAGGAGGTAAACGGTTGATCCGTGCTGAGTCCGATGAAGGCGAACTCGCCGGCCTGCTGATCCTCTGACTTGACCCCGACGTAAAAGACCACGTCGTTGCCCAAGGGGACATTGGAAAATGTCAGCAGCTCGGTCGCATCTCGGTTCCGGGACTTCGCCGCACCCGCCACCGCCTCGGGATCGAGGGCCAGCAATCGCGGATCGCGCGAAACATACAGGTCCAAGTCCGGACCGTTGGTCCGGGTGCGGGACAGGTTGGCTTCCGGCAGGCTGGGGAACACTATGAACGCCACATTGCTGCCGCTCGTCAGATAGTTGGTAACCGACTCGGAAACTCCGCCGGTGACAATCCCATTGGTCGTGATGCTGAAGACATTCAGGTTGGTGAACGGGGCGTTGGTGAAAGTGAAGAACCGCCATTGGTTGGTGGTGCCGCGCTGATCGCCGATCAATGGGGAGTTTGCGCCGGCCTTCTGGTTGAAGAGCGCCACCCCATTCGTGATGCCCACGGGCGTGGCGGGAGACGCTATCCCGAGCGATACCGCATCCACGAGTTGAAGATTGTCCACCTCCCCGGCCGAGTCACCGTCGGCAACTTCCGCATCGCTGCCGATGGTCAGGGAAAAATCCTGCACAACCTTGGACGGGTTGTCCCATCGGGCGTTGACGTTGACGCGGTGGGCGACCACCCAGACAACGTATTCGCCGGACAATGGACTTGGCAGCACGATCCGCTCCACATTGTTGACCCGGTCGGGGGCCACGGGCGCGTTCGTGGTCTGGGCCTGCGAGAAGCCGGTGCCCGGCGAAAAATCGTTCCCGAAAAAGACCTCGCCACTGACCGTGTTGGAGATCACCAGATCAAGGTCGTTGACCAGCTTGGTGGACGCAGCCGGATTCCCCGGCGGATCCGTCCAAACCAGCGTCACCCGCAGCGGAGCGTTGGTTTCGCTCACCGTGAGCTTCAGCGTGGCCGCCTCCGCCGTGGCCAGACCGGCCCCTTCGAGAGCCGCCAACGGCTTGTCATTTCCGGCCACTTTGATGCCCGACCGCAGCGCGCGCGGAAGTGTCGGCATGCCCCATCCGCCATAGTTGAACACCTCCTTGGTGTCCGGCTCATAGGTCTCGCTGGTCGCCAGCGAGGCATTGATCAGCAGCGCCTTGTAGGTCGCCGCCGAAGGGAAGACGCCCACTTTCTGCTCGAAGTATTGCTGAATCTGCGCCAGCAGCCCGGAAATGGCGGGCGTCGACATCGAGGTTCCCGATTCGAAACGGTAGGAAGGCGCGTTCGATTTCTCGAGATCGCCGAACAGATAGTAGTCGTCCGGGAATTCACCCGTGAAAGGATCCGCGGGATACTGATCCTCGATGCGCCAGCGGGCTGAACGGGCAGAGAGAATGAAGGAACCCGGCGCCACCACGTCGGGCTTGAACCGTCCCGAGCTGCCTTCGATTTCGACACCGACATTGCCTCGGCTCGAATAGCCGGCAACCTGATGGGCGGTGTCGGTGAACGGCTTCAGCACCTCGTTGGTGAAATAGGACGTGTTGGTTTCCGAATAACCGCGGTTCGGAAGGACGGTGGAGCCGATCTTCACCGCGATGAAATTGGTATCGTAGATGATTGCATTGGTCAGGTTCCGGGGGCTTTCCAGGGCTCCGACCGAGATGACGTTCTTCGCATTGCCGGGGGAGGCGATGGAGTCGGGAATTCCGCCTACTCCGGAATCACCGCCCGAACCCTCGTTGCCGACGCTGAACACGTAGAGAATCGGCTGATCGCCACGCTCGCCCGGCAACGCGTCGCGGACCGCCGCGTCGTAACTGGCCGACTTCGACGAATACTCCCGCGTGGTGTAACCCCAACTGTTGTTGGAAATGAGCGGACGATTCCTGGAGGAACGGCCTGGGGCCTTGGCTGCTTCCTCTTGAAGGTAAGTGTCGCCGGAGGGCGGTCCCTGGATCAGGTCCACCGGCAGCACCCAAAGTTTTGCTTTCGGGGCGCGCCCCTGAACGCTGGCCCCGTTGGTCGAGCCTTGGGGCGTGCCCGCGAGCGTGCCCGAGGCCGTGCCGTCGCCGGCGATGGTTCCGGCCACATGGGTTCCATGTCCCTCGAAATCAGCCAACACGGTGGGCCTTAGCGCGGGAATGGTGTCGACCCGGCCCGCCAGATCCGGATGGGTCTGGTCCACACCGGAATCGTTGATGTTGATGAGGACGCCGGCGCCATCGAGTTCCAGATAGGGTCCGGTGTTGTCCAAATTGGTCACCGAACCCAGGGCCACGCCGGTCAGGTCATTGGCGAGCACCCGGGGATTCCACCGCTCAATCATCAGCACACCTGGAAGCTGGGCGAGTTCGACGACGCGGTTGCCGAGGCCGCTGACCGTGACCAATTGCCCGAACGGACCCCGTTCACGGAAAACCTCCGTCCCGCCCAGCGCGACCATGGCCGGAACCGTGTTCGCCGGGTCGGCCACAGTGACGATTAGCTGCTGATTTTTGGGGGCCGGCGAATCCGTGAGTGCCAGATCCAAGAGCTGCGGTTCGAGTTTGAATGCCGGGGCGAAGGGCAGCACCGCCGCAACCTCCGGGCTGGCAGCGGCCTGCTCCATTGCGACCCGGCTGCCGCGCACCAGATAGGCGTTGTTCGGAATGTAGGAGACGATCTCCATCCCCGCGTCCCGCAACTGCCGGCGCAACGATTCGTTCAGAACACCGCGGGATTGCACCACATAGGCTCCCGGATCTTCGCCGGCCTCCAGTCCCGCCGGGAGCTGCAGGGGCACGCCGCTCTCGGTATCCACGAGCGCATTGCGAAGATTCAAGGCCCGGTCATGGCGCACGAGTTCATCCAGTGAGGCGGCGGTGTTGCGGAAGCGGTTGGTGAACTTCGCGTCAGGAAACGTGCGCGTCTGTCCGGGCTGCCAACGTTCCACCGGCACCCATTTCTGGGCCACCGCAACGGTCGGAGCAGGCCGCACCGGCAGAACCGAATCGGCTTCTTTGCGGTCAACCAAGTCGCTTTCGCCGGAAATCCGGTTCCGGCTCCGGGAGATGCGGTCGCCCGCCTGCCACGTCAGCAGGCCGCAAAGCAGAACCAACCCAAGCAGGGCAAATCGTTGACGACGGGAAGCAGGCATAAGCGCAGCGGGCGGAGGAAAAGTTCAGGGAGACTGGTAAAGGATCCGATGATCCTCGACCCGGGTGGTCGGATTGGCGGTGGGGCCCTCGAATCGCAGGAGGGTCTTGGTAGCGACTTCGCCCGTGACCACGTAGTTGGTGACCATCCCGTAGAATGGTCCCGGTCTCAGGTAAAACGCGTTCGGCGCCGGCTTGAGCGACTGGCCGTAGGCGTAAATGGTCACCAGCGGCTCGTCGGCGCGCAGTAGCGACAGAATCTGTTGCGGCAGACGCTCAACGACCTCATCGGTCACGCGGGCCGAACCCGCATCCGCCACGACAAATGGGGCGCGATCCGACAAGGTGGGCACGCTGAGGATCGAACCGAGATTGGTAAACGTGCCCCCGGGGGCGATCGGCCCGGGGATGCCGGCCGCCAGCACGTTGGTGGTGTTCAGCATCGTCATCAGGCCGGGGACCACCACGCCGTTGTTGGTGTAGCCCGAGATGACCTGCGCCACCTCCGATGAATCGGGCCGCAGGATCAGCGGCTGCGGATCGCTCACTGTCCCGCGGTTGTCGAGCACCGGCACACCGGACAGCACCGCCGCCCACGACGCCAGATTGGTCTGGTTGACCGCCAGCAGTCCTTTGGCGGCATTGTCATTGATGGCGGCAGTGAAGAGATCAAGCAGCTTCCAGTCCCGGATCGGATGGGTATTGGCATTGCCCGACCACGACGCCCAGTCGTTCATCTCGCCATAAAAGAGACCCAGCCAAGGTGCCCCCTGAAGGCCGTTCTGCAGTCGCAGATCCGCCACCGCCGACTTGAGGTAAAATGTCTGCCACGGTGTGCCGCGATGAACTCGGCCCAGCCAACCCAGATTGGGATACGAGGCATGCTGCAAATTGGCCGGGGCTTCGGGTGTCTGGATCAGGAACCGCCAGTTGTCCGGTGTCGAAATCTGCGGATCCTTGTAAGCCAAATTGTTGCGGACCACGTCTGCACCGGCAGTGGCCTGGGCGCCCAACTGTGGCACCCGTCCCCAGGGAGACCACGCCACCTGATAACGGCGGGGAGGACGACTGCTCGAACCGGTGGCCGTCGCCACAATCTGGTCGGTCCAAAAATTGGTCGTGAGCGTGTTCGGCCAACCGGCGGATGCCCGGAAACCCACCGGCCCCACGACGAAGTTCGCCCACCGACCGTCCACAAAATGCCAGTTGTTGGGCCACGCACTGCCGTCCTGAAGCAACCTGACGCCATTGCGTTCCGCTTCAGCCGCGTAGGCTCCGGAAAAACCTGGAGACGCCAAGGCGACCGCGGTGTAACCGGGCAGCAAATCGTCCTTGTGATAGTGCACCAGGGGATCGTTCGCCATCCGGCGGTCCGTGAACACGATCACCGGCGACGGGTTGAAACCAACCTGCGCCGTAAGTCCGCCGTAAGTCCGGCGCAGCGTGTCAACCGAGGTCCCGAAAATGCTGGCCCGATTGGTCGAGTAGAGAAAGAAGTTCAGCCCGTCGATCGCAAGGTTGCGGTCCGGGATTCTCACGCCCTGTCCCCGGGCATCCCGCCAGAGCAAATCGTAGTTCCCCTGCCCCAGAAACGCGCCCAGCGACATCGCAAGTTGGTTAGTAACCCCCATCGTGCCGCCTCCCACCACTCGGTTTGTGATCCAAAACCGCGACATCTCGCCACCGGGACGCTGTCCACCGGTAGCTCCGGCAATGGAGATGCCGCCCGGACCGGCCTGTCCGCCGAGGAAGCGGGTCAGGTTGGTCTCGTATACGACGCTCTGCATCGAGACGACATCCAGCAGACGTTGCGGGTTGGCCGTGGTGTAAACCGCAAAGACCAGCTGATTGGTCACCGCGAGCGTCAAGGCCGGAAGATTGCCCACCTCCACGTATCCGGAATTGGTCGCCGCGGCAGGGAAAACGCGCCGGTTGACGGGATCGTAGATGAAGTCCGCGATGGAGTTCGTCCGGAATCCAATCACTGCTCCGGCCTTCCATGATCCGGCCGCCAGATCGCGGAACGTCATCTGCCCCTGGGGCAGCGGCGTCAGCACCGGCGTCAGCGTGCCGTTGGGATTCTCCGCATAGAGCACGAACCGGTTGGTCTGCCACACCTGCACCCGGACCGGCACCGGAAAGTCGAAATTGTAACTGTTCCAGGCTTCCGTGCCGAAACTGTTGGTCAGCGTGATCCGATACTGGGCCAGCGTGCGAAATCCGCGGCTGTTGATTCCGGCGAACGGCAACTGTCCGGTCGGAAGTGTGGCGTTTGCCACGGGCTTGGTCACGACGAGCCGGCGGGTCATCTGCACGGCCGTCTGCCAGAAGCCTTCGTTAAAATTGGGCAGCCCCTTCTTGGCCCCCACCACCCAAGGCACCCCGATGACGTTGAGATTCACCGTCGGCGTCACCTCGCCCGGCAGACCGCGGTTGGTGTTGCGGACCACCTGCAACGCCTGCTCCGGGGTCAACCACGGCAGATTCAGCGAACTCACATTTTGCACCAGCTCGAATTCGCCAATCCGCAGCACGTCGGGCGTGCGGTCATCCACGTAGTAGCGGGGACGGAACACATGCGGCGACTGAAGGCGCACCTGATTGGTGCCGGTGCCGGCATTGCCCAGCTGGCTCGGCTGCGGCGCGTTGGCATAGTCATAGATGTTCGCCGCCAACTGCAGCAGCCGATGGGCCTGCGAGTCGTAGGTGTAATTCGTCAGGATTCCGTCCGGAGTGCGGGTGAGTCCATGGACGGGAAAGCCATACGGGGCGAAGCTGCGCCGATCACGGGCCACATTGCGGGCGATCTCCGGCGAACGGATGATCGGCAGGCCATTGGTGAACTCCGTCAGCAGCAGCCGATCCGCCGCATTGGTGAACCAGTTCAGCGGCGTCCACGGTTCGAGGGAAGCGATGGACGCATTGGCCGGCTGGCTGCCATTGGGATCGTGGGCGTAGTTGAGGTTCAGCTTGGCCCGGCGGTAATAGGTCGGCTGCGGCATGCCACCATGCACCCGGCCGTAGGCGACGTTGAAGCCGGATTCAAACCTTGCATCCGGCGAATCGGTTCCGAGCTGCGCCAGCGCCCGGTAAAACGTGTAGGTGTTGTAGGTGCTGTTGACGTGTTCGTCCCGGAAAGCCGGCCGCGCCTGGGTCGAAGTTTCCTGGCCGGATAACCGCCCGCCAAAGCCGAGGTTCTCGTCGAAGAGCTGATTGATGTCCGTGAAGCGGCGGCGCTCGTCCGAACCCGACCACGGCTGATCGGTGTTGTCGTTGTCGGCCGCCGGTTGGAGCGACGGAAACACCACTTCAGAAAATGCCTGGGCAATCGGGCCATCCGCATAGTTGTCCACGCGGTCGGAGGCGAGGAGGTTGCCCCGGGAACTGCCGATGAGGCCGAATTCGTAACCGAAAAACCGCTCGGCGGTATCGGACCGCACCGCGTTGCGCCGGAAGCGGAGCAGCCGTTCCGCATCCGAAAAGGCCCGGCCAGTGCTCTGCGTGGCGGAGGTGGTCGAGTAGCTGAAGTCGTTGAGCAGCCAGACGTTGGTGTTCAGCGCCCGGAAGAAACCAGCCGCATTCAGCTCCCATGAGCCGACACCCTGATTGCGGAGATAGGCGCTCGGCAGCACCACGCCAGGGGCCGGCAGTGTCTCCGCCAGCAGCGGCAGCTTCGCCGAGTTTCCGAGAAAGTTGGCATCCAGCGATTTGCCGGTCGGCAAGATCAGGTAGGCAAACCGGCCAATGAACCGGTTCGTCCCGGAGTGCGGCATGTCCGGATGTTCCAGCACACCGATCCACTCGGGATCGCCGACAACCTGCTCGCTGCCCCACGCCGCATTGGTCCGCCCAGTTGGGTCGGTGACCGCCAGGAGCCCGTTCGTGTCCGGCCGACCGTTGCGGTTGAGGTCGAGGTAATATCGGAATTCCCACGGCGATCGGATGTTTGCGTTCGTCTGCACGAACACAGGCGGCCGGGGACTATAAAACAGGTTGCCCAGCAGACCCGCATACATGGCGCGATCCTTTTCGTCGGTGCCCAAATCGAAATTGAACGGCGCCAGCGCACCCAGATTCCTCGAATAGGCCACATTGGTCAGGCTGCCGAACGAGCCGGTATTCCAGAAGTAGTTGAGGCTGAAATTCGTGTTCAGGTAATTCGTCGAAACCATCAACCCGTAGGCGAACCGGTTCGTGCTCGAAAACATGCGCCCGATGAGATCGCCCTTGGCCCGGTTGACGGCCGTGTCGGCCAGCAAACGGGCATCAATCTGCTCCCCATAGGCCGTGACCGACAGGCGTTCGCGGCGGCTCATGGCCAGGAAGGCCACGGCGGTGATGGTCACCACTGAGAGCATGATCAGGGTGATGACCAAAGCCACACCGTCACGACGGCGGAGCGGGACGGTTCGGACCGCTGGAAAGGCGCAGTTCATTGCTGGGCGGTGCGCAGGGCGATGCGCTGACGGAAGACGAGGATGTTGGCGAAGTTACGCGCGAGGAAGCTGGCCTGCAGCGTCTCGGGCAGGGACCGGAACTGGGTCAGGAGGCGCGGGGGCATAATTCCCAGTTCCACTTCCACCGCTCTGGGCAGGGCCGCGTTGCCGAAGGTGGTAAGATTCTCGACGGTCGGACCGCTCAGGAAAAATGGCACCACATCGGCCGGAATGTCGTTGGTAAAGGCCACCGTCCGGTCGAGAACAACGCCGGACGCTGCGTAGGCAAAGACACGGAAGAAGACCACGCCGTCGATGAGCCGGCTGGCATTCGTCCGCACCGCGGCATCTGGGCGGTCAAACTCCCGCCAAAGGTTGTTGAAGGTGCGGAAGGCAGTGCCGGGACGGGCCAACGTGGACGGTGCAAAGTCACGGATCATGCCCAAGACGGCACTGTTGGCATCCAGCACCGGACTCGTGCCGGAAACTTCGTAGTGATACAGCGTGCCGATAGAATTGGTCACGGGTTGCAGCACGTTGTTTTCCTCGGCCACGAACAGGCCGAATCCCGGACTCACTCCCACGTCCGGCCGGCAGAGCAGGAACAGTTCATGGAAGGCCGAATCCCGGGTGAAATCATCACCTACGCCATTGATCACGCTGTTCGGATAGGTCCGGCGAATCACAAGATTGTTGGTCACGGCCGGCACCCGGCTGGCCCACGCCTTTTCAATGTCCCGGGTGATCAACTCCATCGCCGCTCGGCCCGCCTCGGAGACGTCCGACTGGCCGGCATTGGCGCGCAATGCTTTTTGCGTCTGGTCGAACATCGAGTAGAGCGCCAGCACTACGATGGACATCAGGCCCACAGCCACCAGCACCTCCAGCAGCGAGAAGCCGGAATTGCGACGGGGACGCGAAATGGAAGGGGACGAATTCATGCGCGAAGGGCCGTCATTGCAGATCCAGAGAACCGGTGTCCAGCCGGCGCCGCAGGATGCGGCTCCTGAAGATCTGGGCGTTGCGTTGGCCCGGCAGGATGTGTTCGACCAACTGGCCGGAAATCTGTGTGTGATACGACTTCTGACTGTTGCCCACCCGGAACTCCCCAGCCGACTGATACACAGGCCATTGGAACGTCAGCCGCACGTCGTAAACGGGGCGCTGCCCAAAATCGCGCGCAACGAAGGGCGGTTGTGAAGCAGGCCCGGACGGCAGTTGGCTAATCTCGGCCGTTACCTGATAGCGGAAAGCAAAATCCAGACGGTCGGTCCGCGGTGTGCCGGTGACCACAGGTCTGACTTTTTCATCCAACGGGCCGGTAAAGGCCCGCATCTGGGCGATGACTTGGTTGGTGCCAAAACGGTCCTGCCGCACATCCAGCTTTGGCAGCGACAGCAACCCCACGATGTCCTCCGGCAGCAGTTGCCGATCTGAAGGCACCTGATCCAAACCGCTCAGCGGGGAATTCACCGGCCAATCAAAAAAACGCCCGCGAAACGCTGCGATGGAAGCAGCCCCGTTGGTTGGCTGGTGGGTGACCACAATGTAGTCGAGGTAGTTGGTCAGTTCCTGATAACGCACCGAGCCGCCCCGGATCGCATCCAGCAGAATCTGGGCTTCCTGATCAATGATCGTGTCCTCGCGGTTCTGTTTCTGGACGCTGAGCCCGGTCGGCATCACGCCCATGATGGCCACCATCGCGATGGCCACGATGGCAATGCACAGCGCGATTTCGACCATCGTGAACGCCGCCGTTCCCGTGGAAGCCACCCGATTACGCCGGCTGTGGGGAATCAGTCTCATTTCGTCTCCGGCTTGAAGAGTTTGGAACGGCCGGTCAGCGCGGCGATCCGGAAAATGCTGTTGGTGCCATTATTCAAAGGCGTCTGGACGTAATCCACCGGGCGGGAGAAATCCGGAGGCCCGGGCACCTTGGAGCCTGGATTGGCCGACGGCAGCCGGGGTATGAACACGCTGCCAAAGCCCAAGCTCAGGAACTGGTTGGTCGGAACACCTCCGAAATTGTGCAGTCTGCCCGTGGAATCGAAAGCAATGAACGGCAGCGTAAATCTCGGAATCGCATCCACCGGGTCACCCAGGCGGGGCGCGATGGGAAACGGGAAACGGCCGGTAGGCAGCGAAGCGTTCAGGCCATTGGGAAACTCCGCCAAGCGCCCCTCGGGAATCGTGAGCGACATGTTCGGGGGAAACACAATCCCATCCGGCAACTCACGCCAGTCGGTCAGGTAGCGGGGCCGGCGCACGCCGGGCTGCTCCCCCACTCCCTGTTCCGTATAGATCGCGTAGCTGGAGAACTGCCCGGCGACGGCGTTGGTTAAGGCCCGCAAGGCGCGGCCCCTCAGTTCCGGCAACGCATTCAGGGTCGCGGAGGAGTTGATGGCCGCTGCATGATTCTTGAGATTTTGGGCCGCGGTCTGAAAACCGTTGTCACCCAAGGTTGGCGGCACCGCAAATACCAGATAGACGAGCGCCCGGTTCTTGATCGCGTATTGTCGGGCCAGACCAATGTCGTCCGCCATCTGGCGCTCCGCCGCCGCGAGGGCGTTGCCCTGACCAAACCCCTTGAAGGCCGGCACGCTCAGCGCCGCCAAGGCGCCGATGATGGCGAGCACGATCAGCAATTCGATCAGGGTGAACGCCCGGATCGCGGAAGCTGGGGAATGACGGCGCATGATCTCGAAGGGGGGATTCTTCAGTCCGGCTTCAGCGCCAGCTGTAGATGTTGTCCTTGTTCACGCCCACCCCGGGGTCGGCGCTGAAGTCAATCTTGCCGTCTTCACCCAGCGAAATGACCAGGGCGACTTCCGAAATGGTCCGGGCACCATTCGGAACGATGCGGCCGTCGAAAGGATCCTTGACCCGGTTGTCGTAGTCCAAATCCAGGATCACGATGTAAGGATAACCCCAAGGATCGCGGAAAATCATGTCCGCTTCCGAGATGCCACTCGGCGAAATACCCCGGGCCACCTTGGCGTTGAGATAAACCTGCTTTTGCGGATTCAGATCGTGGTTGAAATTCACGGCCTGCCCGCCGGCGTCGTTGACCACCGCATAGGTGACACCGGCCGTCCCCGGGCGGAAGGTGTTTGCTTCCAGAGCCTTGTCCGTGAGGATCGCCATCAGTTCCGCGTTGCTCACCTGCCAAGGCCTGTTCGAGAGGTTTTCCACGGCATTGTAGGCATTCCGTTTGGAACTGAACACTTGGGTTCCGTTTTGGGAAGTGCCGTAGGTGAAGTCGGGCACTTCGGGTGTGACCGCAGCCCGAGTGTTCCGCGAGGCAGGCAGGCGGCCCGTCGTAGTTTGGTAAGCCTTGACCGCTCCGACGATGTTCGCGGCGTCCACTTTGGCCTGCTTCTTCCGGGCGTTCTTGGAAACTCCACTGAGCGCAGGCAGCAACATTCCAGCAAGGATGGCGATGATCGCGATGACGACCAGCAGCTCGATCAACGTAAACCCGCGCGACACACGACGGGGATGGGAGGAGAGGTTCATGGGGAGAATCGGTTGGAAAATCAGTTCTTCCAGTTGCCAATGATGCGGCGCTCGCCCTTCACGACGATCTCCGCCCACAGGTCAAAGCTGTTCGGGTTGTTGGTGGGATTGGTGGAAACGTAGCGCCACGGATTAAGGCCCGGATTGGTGGGCACAGGCGCCGGAAACCGGGAATCGTTCAGCGGCCAGGAGATGCCGGCCGCTTTCTTGCCAGTGGCATCGCCCGAATGCCCCACGGCGAGCAGCTCAAAGTCGACATAACCCGGGGTCGTGCGGTTGCGAAAAACCTCGCAGACCTGCCCGTCCTTGAACTCCCGACTGAACAGCCGGCGCTTGGCCTGACGATCGGCCGCAGTAAGGGCGGGACCAGTGGAACCGGCCGGCCGGGGGATGGCATTAACCAAACCTTCGCGGCCGGTTCGCGCAATCAAGTCAACCGTGGAGACCACCGCCTCATCGTCCGCCGTGATGAAGTGTCCGCGCTGATTGTCCACAAGGGCGCCCGTCAGTTCGTAGTAAAGCGTGTTCACCACCGGGTCCACTGCCGTGGTCAGCTGGCCGTTGTAGTTCGTGGTGTAGGCGTGGTCCGGCGGATAGACGCCAAACCGGGCTTTGTAAGACTCAATGGCAGTCACCAGGCCAGCGAGTTCAGCACGCACCCGGGCTTCCTTCATCTTCGCCGAGGCGACCGGCGCCAAGCCAACCACCATGCCCGCCAGGACCGAGATGATGGCGATGACCGTCAGCAGTTCGATCAGGGTGAACGCCCCTCGGCGGCCACCTTGCGGGCGGCTTCCGTCGGCGGGGCGTTTCATGGCTGTAAACATACGCGGTGAAAAATGTGGGTTGAGCCTCGTGGAATTCCTACCGGTCCTTCAATTCCTTTTCCATGCGTTCACTGAGCCACTGCTTGATCATGCTCTGATAGTTAAGGTAGCGCTCGCGGGCCAACCGCTTGATCCGCGCCAGCATTCGCGGATCCATCCGCAGCGTGATCGTGACCGATTCGGACTGCTCGGAGGCCATGGTCTTCGCCGCCTCCATGAGGCGAAGTTCGATCTGCGAATCGGCCCAAAATGCCGCCTCAGCCTGTTCACTGTCGAACAGCGGCACCTCTTCCCAGGAACTGAGCACCGGCAATGACATCGGTCACGACTCCAAATTTTGCCGCAACAACCGCTGGTAGAAGAATTCTTCGGCTTCGGTAAACACCCGCGCCACGATCACCCGAATCATCCTACCGTTCGTCCGATACACACTGAAGACCCCCTGCCCTCCCCCGGTTTTTCCCAAGTTAAAGTAGCGGGCCTGCACACTGAACCGTGGCGAATCAGGCAGCAGCCGGACGGCGAAAGGATCCTCAAACGACTCCTCGATTTCGCGGGTCGTCAGAGTTTCGCCCACCTCGAAGGACGGATTGTTCCAATCAAAGTCCACGCTGCGTCTTGTAAAGCCATAGCCAGTGCGGTGTAACTACTTTGTATTTACACCCCGTTAGGTTCTGGCGTCAAACGGAAACCTAGAAAAAGAGCGGCCACCTGATCCGGTGGCCGCTCTGGCAAAGAACTTTCCGGCTTATTCGCCCTTGTCGCCGCCGCCTTCGTTGCCGCCGAGCTGATCGATCAGGCTGATCAACGGCAGGAAGAGCGCGATGACGATGGAACCGACAATCACGGCGAGGAATACGATCATGATCGGCTCCAGCAGCGAGGTCATCGCCGCCACCGCATTGTCCACTTCGTCGTCGTAGTTGTCTGCAATCTTCAGCAACATCTCAGGCAGTGCGCCGGTCTGTTCACCGACGTCCACCATGGAAATCACCATCGGCGGGAAGACGCCGGACTTCTCGAGCGGGGCCGTGATCGTTTCGCCTTCCTTCACGCTTTCGTGAATCGCCTGCACGGCCGCAGCCACCACCATGTTGCCGGCGGTTTCACGGACGATGTTGAGCGCCTGAAGAATCGGCACGCCCGAGCTGACCAGCGTGCCGAGCGTCCGGCAGAAGCGGGCGATCGCCACCTTGGAGATCACGTCGCCCAAGACTGGCAGGTGCAGCTTGATCTTGTCCCAGATGTATTGGCCCTTCTTGGTCTTCAGGGCCACTTTGAACACCACCACAAAGGCCACGATGCCCCAGATCACGGGACCGGGGAAAATCGGCAGACCGAATGGTGCGGCATCCCCCAGCAGGATGGTCTTCTCCTTGAGCGTGTTGGAGATGTTCAGGACGAAGAGCGTGAACTCGGGCATTTTCCCGTCACCGAGCAGGTCAGAGAAGATCTGTTGGAACTTCGGCACGACCACGATCATGAGCAGGGCCAGGATGCCCAAGGCGACAATCATGACCGCCACCGGGTAGAACATGGCGGCGATGACCTTGCCCTTGATCTTCTCCGCTTTCTCCATGAACTCCGCCAAGCGGTTGAGCACGACCTCAAGCACGCCGCCCAACTCACCGGCACGCACCATGTTCACGAACAGCTTGTTGAACACCTTGGGGTGCTGGGCCAAACCCTCGGAGAAGGTGCTGCCGCCCTCGATGGACAGGGAGAGATCGCCCAAAATTCGCTTCAGGGTCGGATTGCGCTCCTGCTTCTGGAGCACGCGCATCCCCCGCAGGAGCGGCAGACCGGCATCCACCAGCGTGGCCAGCTGACGGGTAAAGGTGCAGAGCACCTTGGCCTTCACCTTGCCGCCCATCCCGGGAATGCGGAGGTTGAGGTTGATGCCCTTCTTGGCACCACCGCCGCCGGCGGCCGCCGCGGGGGCACTGCCACCCTTTGAATCCTTCTTCTCCTTGGGCTTTTCCGCCTCCACGACCTTGGTCGGGAAGAAGCCCATTTCCTTGAGCCGGTTGATCGCGTCGTTCTGCGAGGCGACTTCCAAGGTCCCCTTGGTCTCCTTGCCTCGCGAATCCATCGCAACGTAGTTGAACTTCGGCATAACGATCCTTTCCAGACTCCGGCTCAGGTGTATTTCAAGATTTCCTCAACGGTGGATTCACCGTCGAAAATGTTGCGCAAACCGTCATCGCGCAGTGTGACCATGCCCAACTCGATGGCCTTTTGGCGCAGGACCACAGTGGGTGCGCGTTCGTTGATCAGCGTGCGGATCGGGTCCGTGACCACGAGCAGCTCGTAAATGCCTTTGCGGCCCTTGTAGCCGGTATCATGGCAGGTCGGGCAACCCCGGCCGTAGAAGAAGCTGCGGTCCCCGATGTCGTGCGGCGACAGGTTGAGGTGGGAAAGCTGGCTTTCAGTGGGCTCGAACGGCGTCCGGCAGTTCTTGCAGACTTTGCGGACCAGCCGTTGCGCCAGCACGGCCAACAGAGTCGAGGAAATCAGAAACGGTTCCACTCCCATGTCCACGAGACGGGTCACGGCGCCGGAAGCGTCGTTGGTGTGCAACGTGGACAGCACCAAGTGGCCGGTGAGCGATGCCTGAATCGCGATTTGCGCAGTCTCCAAGTCGCGCATTTCACCCAGCATGATGATGTCGGGGTCCTGACGGAGGAACGCGCGCAGGGCCTTCATGAAGGTCAGGCCGCCGCCTTCGTTGACCTGCACCTGCATGATGCCCTCGATGTCGAACTCGACCGGGTCCTCGACCGTCAGCAGCTTGGTGTCAATCGTGTTGATGCGTCTTAGACAGGAGTAAAGCGTGGTCGTTTTGCCGGAACCGGTCGGGCCGGTCACCGCGAAGATTCCGTTCGGCTGATTGATCGATTCGCCGACGAAATCGAAAATGCTCTTGGGCAACCCCAACGACTCCAGTTCCAAGTTCACCGCCCCGCGGTCGAGCACGCGGAGCACCACCGATTCGCCGAAGGCCGTCGGCAATGTGGAAACGCGCAGGTCGATCTGCTTGCCGGCGATGTTGACCGAGATGCGTCCGTCCTGCGGCAGACGGCGCTCCGAGATGTTGAGATTCGCCATGACCTTGATGCGGGAGGTCACGGGCGCCGCCAAATGCTTGGGCGGCGGGGACATTTCGTAGAGCGCGCCGTCCACACGGTAGCGGATCTTGAATTCGTCCTCGAACGGTTCGAAATGGATGTCGCTGGCCCGGTCCTGCACGGCCTGCATCAGGATCAGGTTCACGAACTTGACGATCGGCGCGTCGCCTGTGCCGGCATCGATCGTGATGCCGCCGGCCTTGACCTCCTCGACCGGTCCGGTGTCGGCGCCCAACTCCTTGAGCATCTCCGAGTAGCCGGACGAGGCGGCTTGGTTGGGATAAAACTTCTCCAGCGCCTTCTGGATCGCGGCCGGATCGGCCACCACCAGCTGAATCTGGAATTTCACCGAAAATCCCAGTTCGTCCACCGCGGCTGGATTCAGCGGATCCATCATGGCGATCTGCACCGTATCCCCGTAGAGAGCCACCGGGACGCACTGATACATCCGTGCGCTTTCGGTCGGCACCGCGGCGATCACTTCGGGGGTCATCGACTCCTCGTCGATCGAGACCACCATCGTGCCCAGCTGATCGGCTACAATTTGGAGCAGCGAATCGCCATCAATCAGGCCGTAGTCCTGAATCACCTGGACGACAGGCTTGCCGCTGCGGAGGTGTTCCTGCATGACCTCCTCCATCTGGAGGTCGTCCAGCATTCCCCGCTCGCGGACGAGCGCCAACAGCGGATCAGATACGGCTTCGGACATAGGCTATTTTTGGCCGGAGGCCGCGGCGGCGGCCGCTTTCGCCAGCTTCACTTCCTGAAGTTTCATCACGATCGTGGTAGGGTCTTGGGCCTTTGTTATGACCTCTTCTTCCGCGATCATGCCCGCCTCGTATTTCTCCATCAGGAACGAGTCGAGCGTGACCATGCCGAACTTGGCACCCGTCTGGATGTCGGAGTTGATTCGGAAGGTCTTGTTGTCCCGGATCAGCGCGCCAATGGAGGGTGTGTTGATCATGATTTCAAACACCGCCACCCGGCCCGGCTTGTCACAACGGGGCAGCAGCAACTGGGAGATCACGGCTTGCAACACCGTCGAAAGCTGGATGCGAATCATCTCCTGTTGGTTGGTCGGGAACGCGTTGGTGATACGGTCGATGGTCTTGGCCGCGCCGGTGGTGTGCAGTGTGCCAAAGACCAAGTGGCCCGTTTCGGCCGCGGTGATCGCCGCTTCCATCGTTTCCAAATCGCGGAGCTCACCGACCAGGATGCAGTCCGGATCCTGACGCAACGCGCGCCGGAGGGCTTCGGCGAAATTCGGCACATCCACGTTGACCTCGCGCTGGGTGACCACCGCCTTCTTGTGCTTGTGGTAATACTCGATCGGGTCCTCGATGGTAATGATGTGGGCCTCATCGCGCTCCTCGTTGATGATGTTGATCATCGACGCCAGCGTCGTGGTCTTGCCCGATCCGGTCGGACCGGTAACCAGCACCAGACCGCGGGGTTTCCACAACAGCTCCTTGACGCTCGGCGGGATGCCGATTTGCTCCATCGTCAGCAACTTTGAGGGGATTTGCCGCAGCACGAGGGCGAAATTGCCCTTTTCCTTGAAGGCGCTGACGCGAAAGCGCGCCAACTCGCCGAACGCAAACCCGAAGTCCGCCCCCCCCTTTTCGCGGATTTGCTGGATGTGATCCTCCGAGGTGATGGACCGCATCAGTTCCTCGGTATCTTCCGGTTTGAGGATGGGGCCCTCCACCCGGTGAAGAATGCCGTGGAGACGGATGACCGGGGGAATGCCCACCCGGATGTGCAAATCGGCAGCGCCTTCCGACACCACCAACTGCAACAGATCAGACATTTGATACGACATGGCGAAATCCTTGGACTCGAATTCTGGGGTAGCGACCGTTCAGTGCGTTCAGCAGTTACATTGCCACCGTTCAGTGATCAGTGACCGTGGCGCGGATGACCTCCTCGGCCGTGGTCAATCCGGCCAACACTTTGCGGGTTCCATCCTCGCGCAGGGTCCGCATCCCCATCTCGCGAGCCTTGTTGCGCAGCACGTTGGCCGGGACCTTCTCGAAGATCAGTCGACGGGCCTCGTCATTGATGTTGAAGATCTCGAAGATGCCAAAGCGCCCGCGGTGCCCGGTCCGGTTACACTCCGGACAGCCGCGGCCCTTCTTGGGCGTGGCCTGTGCCAGCATCTCCGGAGTGATACCCAAGGCTTGGCACTCGGAATCGGACGGAGCGCTGGGGCCGATGCACTGTTTGCAGATTTTCCGGACCAGACGCTGAGCCATGAGGCAGCGTGCGGAAGAAGCTACCAGGAAGGGTTTTACGCCGATGTCAATCAAACGGGTGACTGCACTGGGCGCATCGTTGGTATGCAGCGTGGAGAACACCAGGTGACCGGTCAGCGACGCGTTGATCGCGATGGATGCCGTTTCCAAGTCGCGGATTTCGCCCAGCATCACAACATTCGGCGCCTGACGCAGCATGGAGCGGAGAGCTGCCGCGAAGGTGAAGCCGATGTGCTCGTGCACCTGAACCTGGTTGATGCCGGCCAGCATGTATTCCACCGGGTCCTCGACAGTGATGATCTTGCGGTCCGGCCGGTTGATGTAGTTGAGACAGGAATACAGCGTGGTCGTTTTGCCTGAACCGGTCGGACCCGTGACCAGCAGAATGCCATCGGGCAATGCCACCATGCGTTCGAAGTTCGCCTGATCGTCCGCAAAAAATCCCAACTCGGCCAAACCCAGTTTGAGGCCGGACTTGTCGAGAATACGCATGACGATCGACTCGCCATGCTGGGTCGGCAGGCAATTGACGCGGAGGTCGATGAACTTGCCTCCCACGTTGCACTGGATACGGCCGTCCTGCGGGATGCGCTTCTCCGCGATGGACATGCCCGCCTGAATCTTCAGGCGGGCAACGATGGGTGCCTGCAGCCGTTTGGGCAGGTCCGGCTGCTCCACGCAGACACCGTCAATGCGAAACCGGAGGCGGAACCGCCTGGCCAGCGGCTCGAGGTGAAGGTCGGAGGCACGCTTCTTGAATGCGTCGACAATGAGCTGGTTGACCAGCTTGATGATAGGGGCGTCGGCATCGACCTCGTCGTCGTCCGCACCGACATCACCCTTCATCGCGGACACCTCCACCTCACCTTCGGTGATGTCCTGGATCATCTTGGCGATGCCGCCATCATCCTTGGAAGATCCGCCGTAGTAGCGCCCGATGGCCGATTCAATGTCAGTTGAACCGGTCACCCGGAGTTCGATCTCCTTATTCAGGGCGTGCCGGAGCCCGTCCACGGTATCGATGTCGGACGGGTCGGCGAGGGCGACAATCACCGCGCCGGACTCACTTTGGGCGACCGGGACCGCGTTGAAACGCTTGGCCACGTGCCGCGGAATCAAACCGATAACGTCATCCCCCAGACGCTGCTCGGACAGGTTGACCGCCTCCACCCCGAAGTAGGTAGCCTTGGCCATGGTGACCATCATCGGATCGAGCGAACCGCCCTTCACAATGGTGTCGAGCACCCCTTCACCATTGGCTTCGGCTTCTGCCCGGCCGGCTTCCATCTGCTCGTGGGTCAACAGACCCATGTCAAGCATGGTATCAATCAGGTAGTCGTCTTTTGCTGCCACAGGTCGATCCAATCCACCGTCCTTGCGGTGCCAAGCATGGGCTCCGGGGAACGAGTGCGGGTGAGTTAATGAACGCGAACAACGAAAGTCAAACGCTGAGCCCCAATCCGGTCTGTTTTCAGCTACTTACGGGAGACAGCTCAACATTTACACACGTCAACGATTTTGCGCAAGCCGGCTCGGTGCAAGATTCCAATCGGAGGCTTGGACCCGGGAGAGCAGTCGGCGAATCCCGCCCGTTCACTCAATGCCGAGCAGGCGGCGGCCTTCGGCGGAAATCATGCTCTGGTGCCACGGCGGGTCCCAGACGATCTCCACGCTGGCATCTTCGACGCCCGGAAGCATCAGTATCTTCTGCTGGGCATCGCCGGCAATGGTTGCCCCCATGCCGCACCCGGGAGCTGTAAGGGTCATTTTGACGAACACCTTCCGGTTTCCGCTGGGCAATGCCTCGATGCCCATGTCGTAAACCAGCCCCAGGTCCACTATGTTGACGGGAATCTCCGGGTCGTAGCAGGTCTTCAGGGTTTCCCACACCATTGCTTCCGTCACGGTGTCTCCCGAATTGGCGGGAGTTGCAGCCGGCTGCTCCGGGGTCATGCCCAACGCATCGGCGTCCTTGCCGGAAATCCGGAACAACGCGCCGGCGGCATGGACGGTATAGGTCCCGCCCAACGTCTGGGTGACATCCACTTCGGTCCCTGCGGGCAGGGTCACCGTGTGGCCGGCAGGAATTTGAACCGCCTGGCAATCGCGACTCAACGTGACAGTCGAAAGTGTGGTCATGACGCCCGACCGTAGCGCCTCGGCGCTCCCCGCCAAATGAATGCTCCGAAATCTCTCGGCCAAATCCGGAAGCTGACCGGACACCACTATTGCCCGGGTCCAGGGCGCCTTCTAGCTTGCCGCGCATTTTTTCGCACACGTCGTCCAATGAACGAACCGCAGAATCCGCCCACCTCCGCGCCGGATACGGCCGCCGCGCCGCTGACCGCCGAACAGATCGAGCAACTCCGCACCCAAGCAGCCCAAGCCACGGAACACTACGACCGGCTTCTGCGCCTCACCGCTGATTTCGACAACTTCAAGAAACGCGCCGCCCGGGAACGGGACGAAACCCGTCGGTCCGCCATCGAAGGCGTGCTGACCAAGTTCCTGCCCGTTTTGGACAACTTCGACATGGCGCTGGCCGCGACCGAACAAGCGAACGCCTCGGTAGAAACTCTGAAAGTGGGTATCACGATGATCCACAGTCAGTTGCGGCAGGTTTTTGGCGACAGCGGCGTGGAGGCGATCGACGCCGTAGGCCAGTCCTTCGACCCGGCCGTTCACGAAGCCGTTTCCCAAAAAGAGACCACCGAGGCACCTGAAGGCCAGGTGGTTCAGCAACTAAGAAGAGGCTATCGCCTGAAGGACAAACTGCTCCGCCCGGCCACCGTCGTGGTCGCTAGGAATCCAGCGGTCAACCCAGCTCAGCCCTGACCCATGGCCGCCACCAAACGCGACTATTACGAAATTCTCGGCGTGGAGAAGAACATCTCCGCCGACGAACTCAAAAAGGCCTATCGGAAGCTGGCCATCAAATATCACCCGGACAAAAACCCCGGCGACAAGGCCGCCGAGGAAAAGTTCAAGGAACTGGGTGAGGCCTACGAAGCCCTGAGTGACCCGCAGAAGCGGGCGGCCTACGACCAATACGGTCATGCCGCGTTTGACCCGCGGGCCCGGGCGTCCGGTGGCGGACGCGGCGGATTCCACGATCCCAACGACATATTCCGGCAGGCCTTCGGTGGCGGAGACTTGGGGTCGATCTTCGAGCAGTTCTTCGGCATGGGGGGCGAAGACAGGGACCCAACCGGCCCTGCCCGCGGTTCCGATCTGCGCTACGACATGGAGATCAGCCTCGAAGAGGCGGTCTCGGGCGTCGAAAAGGAGATCACCGTCAACAAACCTGCGGCGTGCGATCATTGCGACGGCACCGGTGCCGAACGGGGCAGCAAACGCATTCGCTGCATCCAGTGCGCCGGACGGGGCCGCGTGGTGGTGTCCCGCGGGATTTTCAGCATTCAGCAGGCCTGTCCCCGCTGCGAAGGCTCCGGCGAAATCCTTGAACGGCCGTGCAAGGCCTGCCGCGGCGACGGCCGCGTCACCAAAGCCGCCAACATCAAGCTGCGCATTCCGGCCGGTGTTGATACCGGCACCCGGCTCCGTTCCACCGGCAATGGTGAGGCAGGCCAGCGCGGCGGCCCCGCTGGCGACCTCTATGTCGTCCTGCACGTCGCGGAGCACGACGTGTTCAAGCGCGAGGAGGACAACCTGTTCTGCGAGGTCCCCATTTCCTTCACCCAAGCGGCCTTGGGAGCGGAACTCGATGTGCCCACCCTCACTGGCAAGGCCCGGATCGTCGTTCCGGCCGGCACCCAAACCGGGGCGATGTTCCGCCTCAAAGGTCGCGGCGTAAAAAGCCTCCAGGGCCATGGCGTCGGCGACTTGCTCGTCAAGGTGGCGGTCGAAGTTCCGACCAAGCTGAACCATGCCCAGCGCGCAAAACTCGAGGAGTTCGCGAAACTCTGCGACGAAACCGTCAACCCGCAGTCCAAGAGCTTCTTCGACCGTGTGAAGGAATTCCTCGGCTGAACTTTCAGGGAAATCCTGGCTCGCCGCTGCTCAGGGCGTTCGTTTCAGGAAGAACGCCCCCGACTCTGCTGCCGGCCGGATGATTCCACCTTCCGGAAACTTCGCCGGCGCCGGCTGTTGGCTCCATGGACCACCGGCCGTGGGTGCCGACCAGAGCTCGTAAGCCGAAGAACCCGTCGCCGGCCAACTTACCCGGACGCCGGTGGGCAAAAACGAAAGCACCGGCACAAACGGATCGTTGACCGCGGTGGGGTCACCGCCCTGCAGTTGTTCCGCAGCATTGTTCCAGCCATCGGCATCAGGATCGTCCCGTGGCCCAGCCGCCAAGCCGGCGAACCATCGGCGCTCCCAGTCATCATCCAATCCGTCTGAGTCGGCATCGATGATGGTCACGCCGTCCAACAGGAGTTCCGCTTCCTTCAGGGTGCCCGCGGTCCCAGCCGCGAGGCCTATGTCAGTCACCGCCAGCGTCCAGGTGCCCACACTGCTTTCTCCCAGATGCAGCGTTGACCCGTAAGTCCATTCGCCGAGCGGCGGGTCGTCCACGGTGCCGGGCCGGTGCAACACGCTGAGAGTGCCCGCCGGCGAACGCAGGGTGACTCGCAGGTCGCCCTGCCGCGGGTGCTCCCAGCGCAGCCGCAAACGGACGTGCTCCAAGAGCAACGGTTCGTTCACCGCGAAAGTGCGCACGGCCGGGTTGAGGGCCAGACGGGCGCGCACCGTCGCATTGGTCGCGACCAGTGTCCGGAGCGCCGCGCCGTCGCTCAATCCGATGCAGGCGGCCGGAATGCGCGCGAAATCTGTGTCGAGCATCAGCACCCGCTCGGTCGTGCCGACGTTGTTGGCGACCAGAGCGAACGCCGCGCCGGCAGCCGCCGCATGGTTCAGCTTCGTGGCAAACGAACTTCCGCCGCGGCGCAAAAGCGCACCCGCCCCCCCAAGGGTGGGCAGGCCGGAATCACCGGTGCCGGCATCAATGAGCGGCACTTCCGCGGTCGGCGAATCGGGATACCGACCAGTGCCCCCGGTGGCGGGCAGACTGCGGAGGTTTTCCGGCACGCCCTCGCCACTCACTTGCACTCGGAAGCCCTGGTCAGGAATCACCGTGCTGTTGGTATCGAGCCAAGCGTGACGAACCGCAGCCGGGCGGTTCAACCAACGCTGAGCCAGACGAACGGCTGCCCCGGCATCCACGACGCCAAAACCAGTGTTGTGGCTAACCCGCAGGCCGGTGCCATTCTCCTGCAGATCAGAATCGGTCGGGTCCACTTGCCGGGCCGTCAGCGCGAGGATCTGTTGCACGTCGCGCCAGCCCAGCTGCGGATTCGCGGCCAACATCAGGGCAACCACCCCCGAAACGACCGGCGCCGCCGCCGAAGTGCCGACGAAGGCCTTGTTGCCAAAGAGGTAGTCGGAAGAGGTCGGATCTCCTTGTTCGGCCACGCGATTGTCACCCTTGGAACCGCGTGGATCGGTCGTGATCAGTCCGGAAAAACCACCGGTATCCTCTCCGCCCGGCGCGGCCACCAGGATGCAGGCGCCGGTCACACTGTAGCTGGCCACCCGACCGTCAGATCGCACCGATGCCACCGCGATGTGGTGCATGTTGTTGGCGTAGGCGTCGATGTTCGCGTCGCCCACCCCGTCAGCAAAGCTGTTGTCTTCGGTCCGCATGTTGCCGGCGGAACGCACGAACACGACGCCCCGGCCGGAACGCCCGGTGGTCACTGCATTGGAAATCGCCTGCGCCTGAATCACGGGCATTTCCAGGAACTGAAAATCCGAGTTGCCCCACGAATGGCATTGCACGGCCAAAAGGTCGTTCCGATGGGCGAACATTTCTGCCAATCCCGCATCGTCGAGGATTTCATCGGCGGCATTCCAGATGACCAACGCTCCCAGGCCTGCCTGCGGCGCGACACCGGAAACGCCGACGCCGTTGTCTCCGCGCGCTCCGATCAGGCCGGCAACCGCAGTGCCGTGGTAATACGAACTCCGCATGTGGGCTCCCGAATCGGAGTCCGTGAAAAAATTCCGGCTCGGCGCCTTTAGATTCGGCATCAGATCCGGATGAGTCAGGTCGATCCCGTCGTCGCCGATGCCCACCATCACGCCTTCGCCCCGCGTGATGGCCCACGCGCTGCGGGCATTGATGGTGGCGGCCAAGTCCACGGCTCCGTTCACCGGCTGGACCGGGTCGAGATGTGCCTGCCGGGGATAATACGGATCATTGGGCGCGGCCGAATACGCAAAATGCCGTCGGATCGCAGGCCGGGTCACCGGACGGGCCCATTCCACATCCCCGCGCGACGCGAGCGCCTCGGCTTGCTGCAGCGCCGCCAAGGGTGTGGCGCATTCCACCACGAAGGTCCGGTGGTCCAGAATCGGCCTTCCCGGATTCCCCTGCTCTGCCAACCAGGATTTCACCGCCGCTGAATCGCGGAAACGGACCAACAGGCGGCGTCCCAGTGGAAGTGCCCTCCTCCCGCTACCGGGGCGCGCGCGTGGTCCTGCTTCTGAGTCCCCTTCCCCCGTAACGGCGAAGGATTGCGAAGCAACCTGCTGGTCCGACGTGAGCGATTCCCGCAAGCGCAACGGTTCCGTCTCAGCCGCGCAGAGCAGCGCCGGCAAAATCCATACACAGCGAAACGGAAGCTTGGTCACGTGGTCAAAATAGCAAATCCCGCCCGCAAAGTCGTGTCCGGAAAACCGGCACGGGAACCGCTAAGCAATCCTTCGTCATTCACCCCGTTTACAGGAGGCCCCATGGATCCAACCATCCCATCCCCAGCTCCCGAAACATCCCCGATCCCGTTTGCGCCGATTCATGATTGGCGTTGGTGGGCCCACCGACTGCTGGTCTGCAATCCGTTCTTCCTCGTCAGCGCGGCGCTGCTGCTTTTCGCCATCAACCGGCTGTCCATCGACCCGGGATTCCTCGGCGGTGAAGAGCCGAAGCTGCTCTTCAACTTCGGCACGCTGCAGGTTTACGGCGGACTGTTAGTGGTGACCGCGGTCGCGCTGGCCCGACGTCAGGTCTGGTATGACTCCTCGCTGCTGGTGGTGGTTGAACATGGACTGGTGCTGGTTCCATTCATCCTCATCGCCCAAGCCGCACTGATCGGCCAGCAATTGGCGGCCACCCTTATCTTGGCCGGCGCCACTTCAGTGGCGATCCGCGCCTGGGTCATCCGCCGTTGGTTTTCGCGGTTCAATCTCCCGGCCCGCGCCCTGGCCCTGGGAGTCGTAATTCTCGCCCTGAATGTCGTCACGCCGCTGTGGTTTCGGCATGTGGTGGACACACTTTCGGTCGCTGACTGGGTCGGCCCCAACCGGTTGCTCTGGCTGGTGGCCATGCCCGCAATTGCCGCCGGCGCCAACCTGTTGCCCCGCCCACGGAACTTCGAATGCCTCAATCCCGAACGTCCGTGGCTGCCGATCTTCATCTATGGATTTTGGTTCGCCGGCACCGGAGTGCACACCGCCAGCATCGGCTATCTCGGCACCGGCTCTTCCCTGACACTCGCGTTGCTCACACCGAGCCTCGTGGCCGCCGGTTGGACGATCCTCAACCGCCTCGGCGACTTCTTTCGGGCACCGGGAATCTTCGCCATCCGCACCGCCATGGGTGCGACCGCGCTGTTGCCGCTGCTTGCTTGGCGGGAGCCGGTGCTGTTGCTGGGCACGAGCCTCCTGAACGGTGCCGGATTCCTTGTCCTCACACTGCGCAGCCGGCCCGAACTTCGCCGCCGGGCAATCCAACTGGCGACGCTCAGCGCCGGCACCGCGGTGCTGGGGCTGCCGGAGGAGTGGATCGCGCAGATTCATCCGGGTTGGGGACGCTTGGAGTTGGCGTTCGCCCTCGCAGGCATTGGGGCGCTGGTGATGAGCGGTTTCTCCCGTCATCCCGTGGTGGGCGTCGCGGCCGGAATCATCGTCTTCGTGGGACTTGGCAAATTGGGAACCAGCCTCCCCGCCGCCGACCGTTGGCTTATCGCCTTCGCGACCGTGCTTGCCCACAGCCTTCGCTGGACGGCCGTTTCGGAGGACGCGAGGAACTTCCGTCGCTTCGTGGCGGTTGCCTGGCTGATCACCGCGTTCACGAGCAATTCGGCGAGCGAGTGGTCGGTGGAAATCCAAGGCGCCGTGTTGTTGTGTGTGTGGCTGGCGCATGGCTTCCTGACACAGTCTTGGAACGCCCGAACCCTGCCCGCGACCGCGGTGCTCGGCGTGGCCGAGACTCCGCTCCGCTGGTTCGCCGCCCATTCCTCGACTGGTGTGCTCGCGCTGGTGGCCAGTTTCGCGTTGTTCGCAGCCGGAGCGTGGCTTGCCTGGAGCCGGAAGGATTCCGGCCTCCGCGAAAAGCCCGAAAACGGCGACCGCTGACCTCGCCGCCGAATCTGCGCTCGAATCCAATCCGACCGCCTCAGTTGACTCAAGGGAGCAGCAAAAAGCCCGGCTTCGCAGGAAGCCGGGCCGATTCATCGGGATGAAATCCTCAGGACAGCTTGGCGAGCAACTCGTCGTTGGTCTTGTGCTTCCGCAACGCGGCCGAAAGCGTCTCCATGGCCTCCACCGGCTGGAGTTCAGTCAGCATCCGGCGCAGCTTGCGGATGGCGTCAAGCTGGTGCGGTGGGAAGAGCTTCTCCTCCTTGCGCGTGCCGGACTTGGGAATGTCGATGGACGGGAACAGGCGTCGCTCGGACAGCTTGCGGTCGAGGATGAGCTCCATGTTACCGGTGCCCTTGAACTCCTGGAAAATCAGCTCGTCCATGCGGCTACCGGTATCGATAAGCGCAGTCGCCAAGATGGTCAGCGATCCGCCTTCCTCCACCTTGCGGGCGGCGGCAAACATCTTCCGGGGAATTTCGAGGGCGCGGGCATCCACACCGCCGGTCATCGTGCGGCCGGAGCCGCCGTGAACCGAGTTGTAGGCGCGGGCGACCCGGGTGATTGAATCGAGCAGGACGAACACATCCTTGCCCGCTTCCACCATGCGGCGGCACCGCTCGATCATGAACCGGCTCAGACGCACATGCGTTTCGAGGTCCTGATCGTTGCTGGAGGCGACGACTTCGGCCTTCACGCTGCGTTGGAAGTCGGTGACTTCTTCCGGACGCTCGTCGATCAGCAGCACCATCACGTGCACCTCGGGATGGTTCGTCGTGATGGCATTGCAGATCTGCTTGAGCACCGTGGTCTTGCCCGTGCGGGGCGGCGCAACGATCAGGCCGCGCGTGCCTTTGCCGATGGGTGTCACCAAGTCCACAATCCGGGTTTCCAACAGGTCCGGAGTCGTTTCGAGCCGGAATTTGTCGATCGGATCAATGGTCGTGAGGTTCTCGAACCGGATGGCGTGCAGGAAATCCTGATAGTCCTTGCCGTTGACCTTGAGCACCTCCCGCAACTGCGGGCTCACGCCCTTGTGCGGCGGGTTGACCGTGCACTCGATCAGGCAGCCTTCGCGGAGCCCGAGGCGCTTGATCGAATCGGGTGTCAGGAAAACGTCCGTCGGTTTCGGGGCGAAGTGGCCTTTCGGAGAACGAAGGAATCCGAAGCCCTTCTCGGAAATCTCCAGATAGCCTTCGTGGATGACCGGTTGGCCATCGGGTCCAAGCTGCGGCCCCTGAGGACGCTGGTTTTGCTGACCGCCGCCGCCACCGCCACCCTGGCGTTGCTGGTTTTGGTGGTTGTTGCCGCCCTGCTGGTTCCCGCCGCCCCCGCCACCGCCGCCCCGGTTACCCCGGTTGCCACGATGATGCCGGTGATGATGATGGCGATGTCCGCCCCCGCCCCCGCCCCCGCCACCGCCACCTCCCTGGCGTTGTTGGTTCTGGTTATTGCTGCCGCCATCGTTGGTGTTCCCGCCGTCGCCTTGAACGTTGTCCGAACGCCCGCCGCTTTCATGGCTGCCCTCCTGAGGTGGAGGAGGCCGGTTTTCGCGGGGCTCCGAGGATGGGGGTGTGTTGCCGGGAGACCAGTCTCCGGATCGGGATTCAGGGCCTGAGCCCTGGGTGCTACCGTCGCTCATAGATATGTGATCGCCCGGAATGTCTGAACCCAGAAAAAGGCGGCGGAAAACACGGTGTGCCGCAGGAACTTTGAACTTGGGGAAGCAGCGCGGGAGGTGACCCCTCTAACCGTCTGTCAGACCTCGGACTGCCGATAGGTAGGCATCGAGCGGGGCTGGTGCAACCTTTATTTCCCGGCCGTCGAGGGTTTTTTCGCCCGCTCCTGTCGCCGCCAGACTCGTTCCCGGTGCTTCGCTTCCGTGCGCAGCAAGGCCTCCGCAGACCATCCACGGGACTGGCAATACTCAGCAATGTGGAACAACCCCGCCGCAATCTCGCGTTGCGTCGCCGGCTTGGACCGCCGAGACGAATTCGCGACCACCGAACCGGTCACCAAACCCGCCTTCGTCGCCTTCTTCACCAGTTTCTGCACCCGCATAAGGGCGGGCAAATGCCGGGGCACTCCGTCGAGCGAAGAGGACCGTTCCCGGCGGGTGCCGGTCTTTTCCGCGCGTTTGATTCGTTCCCAGTTGGCCCAGACTTGGTCCACGTCCTTGACCTTGAGGTCGCCAAAGACATGGGGATGCCGGCGGACCAGTTTCTCCACAAGAACCCGGCAGACCTGTTCAAAGTCGAACGCGCCACGCTCGCGGCCAAGCTGTGCGTGAAACACCACCTGAAGCAGCAGATCGCCCAGTTCCTCAACCAGTTCGACCTCATCGCCGGCCTCCACGGCGTCCATCAGTTCGTAAGCCTCTTCGATGGCATGCCACAGGAGCGACTTGTGGTCCTGCTCCCGATCCCAAGGACACCCATCCGGAGCCCGCAGGGCGGCCATAACTTCGAGCACCTGATGAATGGGCGGCAACCGGCGAGAGGGAAGCTTGGGCATGATGGGATCAAAGCTTGAAGTCGGGAAACCACCCGCGAAACGGACGCCATCGCAGAAAGGGAAGTTCCTTGCCTTCGGGCGTGATCTCGATCAGCGACAGCCCCTTCCGGCGATAGCGGAACCGGCACCGGCAAAGGTAGGTCTTCTGACCATTCTGGCGTTCGATGAAGAAGTCGTCGCCGCCGCACCTTCCGCGCCGGCAGTCGGGCATCGGTGGACGGCCGCGCCATGCCATTTCCGAAAACCACAGCAGAAAATGCACGCCGAAATGGACCGCAATCACCCCGAGCATGAGCCCGAGCAGGACGCCCCAATTGCCCGCCTTCGTGCGCAGCCAGGCCGCCATGGCCACGGCGCCAGCCGCATAGCCGAGGAGCCAGAGCTTCTGCGGGGCGATTGCCCCGGCGCAGCGATTGATTCTTGGCCGTTGGGTTTTCACAGCAGCACCAAATCGTCCCGATGCACCACTTCGCGCCGGCCTTGCGGCTCGCCGGGCAGTTCCACGGCAGAAACCCGGGCAATGCCGCGCGCAAACTCGCCACCGTCCGAGTCCTGGATGCTCACCACATCCCCGGCCTCGAATTCCCCGGCGACGGTCACGACACCCGGTGCCAGCAGACTGCGCCCCTGATCACGCAACGCTCGCACAGCCCCCGCATCCACGGTGAGCGTTCCCGCCGGACGATGGTAAAATGCGATCCAGCGTTTGCGGCTGGGCAGCTTCGCCTGACTGGGAAGGAACAGCGTTCCCTCATCCGCACCGGACAAGATCCGCGCCAAGGAATCGAACTTCCGGCCGGACGCAATCACGAGCGGAATGCCGGCCCGCACCACGATCCGCGCCGCGGAGATCTTCGTGGCCATGCCACCGACGGCCGTCGAACTGGTCGTTCCTCCGGCCATCGACTCGATGCCGCCGTCAACGAACTCGACCACGGACAATAGTCGGGCGGTCGGTTTTCCGAAATCCTGCATCAGGCCGTCAGCCGTCGTCAGGATGACCAGCAGGTCCGCCGGCAGAAGACTCGCCACCAGCGCGGAGAGCCGGTCGTTGTCGCCAAATTTCAGCTCCGTCACCGACACGGCGTCGTTTTCGTTGATGATCGGAACGACCCCACGCCGCAGCAGCGTGATCAGCGTGTTCCGCGCATTCAGATGACGCGCATGGTCCGCGAGATCCTCATGCGTCAGCAGCACCTGCCCGACCGACAGGTCGTAGTGCCGGAAGAGCGCCTCATAGGTCGCCATCAGGCGGGACTGCCCCACTGCGGCACAGGCTTGGCGTTCGGCGAGCGTGGGCGGGCGTTCGTCATATCCCAGCACGCCCATGCCGGCGCCGACCGCACCGGAGGTGACGATGACCACCTCTTTTCCCGCCGCCCGCAGTCCGGCGACCTGGGCCACCAACTGCGCAAACTGGACCTGGTCCGGACGTTTCCGGCTGTCAGTGACGACGCCGGTGCCCAGCTTTACAACTACGCGGTTGACCTTGCCCAGATGCTCGGAACGCACGCGCGACAGTTTGCAAACCGGAGCCACACGCGTCGAGCCTGCGGCTAATTCCGGCAATCCACCTCAGTAAACGCCCTCCACGATGTTCTTTTCCATCGCCCCGAACGGCCGGACATCGCCCACGCCGTCCCAAGCATAGGGCGGACGCGGCGCACGGCGGATGGCCTCATCGCGCTCCAGGAAGCGCGGCATGAAGAATTCCTTGGTCAACGTGGTGAGCTCGACCCGGCCGAATTCACCATAACCGACCAGTTCATTCGTCGTATTGGGCCGGACGACCCGCAACACGGCCCGCGGCTGCGGCGCGTAATAGGTGACGCTGAAGTTGTCCTCGGGCTGGAGCGGCACGCTGGCGGCCAAGCCCATCAGGGTGTTTCCGTAGGTGGGATAGAATCCGATGCGACCTTCCAGCAGCTCTTCCACCAGGAAACGAACTTCCTGGGGCTTCATCGAAGTGCCGCCGCAGAAGACGCCCCGGATGCCGGCGTCCCACAGGTTCACCTTCTCCGCGAGCGCCTCGAGCAGCTTCGGCGTGGTGAACAGGCCGCTCACCTTGCGGTGTTTCAGGATGGTTGCGGCCTGGTCCACGACATGGGCCATGTATTGCTTGGCGACGTCATACTGCTTGTTGGACAGCAGTTTCTTCACAAAACGCGGATCAAGGTCGATGAAGTAGCAGGAACTGCCGCGGACATTGGCGAGGTGCTCGATGGCCAACCGCAGGCGACGGGGGCCGGTCGGCCCCATCATCAGCCACGCCCCGCCACGGGGAAAATGAGCATCGGAGATCTTGTCGCTGAATTCCGAGTAATCGACCCGGTAATCGTTCCAGCCGATGCGCTGCTTGGGCATGCCGGTCGTGCCGCCGGTCTCGAAGATGTTGAACGGCTTCCCCTTGAACTGCGCCGGCACCCAGACCTCCGGCTGCAGATCGCGCAGGAATTCGTCCTGGAAGTGGGGAAACTTCAGCATGTCACCGAAGGACCTGATCTCCCTTCGCGGATCGAAGTTCTTGGCGGCCCAGTCCAGCCAGAACGGGCAGCCGGTATCGGGACTGAAATGCCACTGGATGATCTCCAGCAGGTGGGCGTTGAGCTGAGCTTCTGCGGCGGCGACAGCCTCGGGTGCAACGGTGGGAATCGACATAAAGAAATTCGGGAGCAAAGTAATACGTGTTCGTATCTTTGAAAGTGGGAACTTGCCGCGAACCGCGCGGTTTTGGCCGCCCCCTTGCCCGCCAGCCCCCGGCTGTTAGCGTCGCACCGCATGCGATTCTCCGCCGTCATCATTGGTCTCACTCTGACTGCGGGAACACTGTCCGGAGCCGAACGCACCTTTGATTTCGGAGCGACTGACGCCGTCAAACTTCCGAAGGACATGACAGTCTTCGTCGCCGGGCAAGGCGGGCCAGCCGACTGGCAGATTGTCCTCGACGAGGCGCCCACGGAGCTCGCCCCGGTTTCCCCCCTGGCCAAGACGATCAACCGGCGGGCGGTGCTGGCCCAAGTTTCCACGGTCAAGGTCGATGAACGGTTTCCGGTCGCCTACTTCCCGGCCGATCGTTACGGCGACTTCAGCTTCCGCACCCGCTTCAAGCTCGTGGACGGCGCGGGGGAACAGATTGCCGGCGTCGTGTTCCGGCTGCAGGACGACAAGAACTTCTACGTCGCCCGTGCCAACGCCCTCGATGGCAATGTCCGGTTCTACAAGTTCGTCAATGGTGAGCGCACCGCCCCGGTCGGCAACGATCTAAAGGTGACCAAAGGCGACTGGCACGAACTCGAGGTCGAATGCACCGGCAACAGGATCCAGGTGCGGCTCGATGGCAAAGAGGCGATCCCGCCCCTGAATGACAATTCCTTCGCCACGGGCAAGCTGGGCTTCATCACCAAATCGGATGCCGTGTCCTACTTCGCGGACGCCAAAGTCACGTATCGACCGTTGGTCTCGCTGGCGGAGACCATCCTGAAGGCCACCCTGGAGGATCAGCCGCGGCTGTTGAACTTGCGGATCTTCGGCAAACGCCGATCGGAGGATGGGTTGGTGCTGTTGGCCGCCAAAAACGCCGCGGAAGCAGGCAAACCGGCTGGCGACCTCGAGAAAAAGGTCATCGCCGAAAACCAGATCTACGTCGGCAGGACCCGCAAGGAGTTTCTGGTCACCGCCCCGTTGCGCGACCGCAATGGAGAGGCGATCGGTGTGGCGCAGTTTTCGCTGAAGCCGTTTGCCGGTCAGACCGAGGCCAACGCGGCTGCCCGGGTCGAGGTCATGTTGAAGGACATGCAAAGACAGGTCGGGTCCGCGGACTCACTTGCGGAAGACTGACGGGACTCCTTCCCCAATCGCCCCAAGCACCATGATGACCACCGCCCTCCCCGATCTCTGCCAAGCGGGCCGAAAAACGCGTCGTGCGATTGGCAAACCTGCTGCTTCGCAGACGGCGAATGAAAACCGCAGTGTTCTTCGAACGGGACGGCGTGCTCAATCAATGCGACACGGTCCGGGCGCATCAGGTCGTTCCGCGTCAATTGGAGGAGTTCCGGGTAGTCCCGGAAGCCGCCCACCTGCTAGCGGAGCTCAAGTCTCTGGGATTCCTCCTGATTGCCACGACCAACCAGCCCGGAATTTCTCGCGGCGAGGTCCGACGAAATGAGGTGGATCTGATGCACACCGTGCTCCGGCGAAAGCTGCCGTTGGACGACATCCTCCTATGCGGCTCGGACGACCCAACCCACCCCAGCCTGAAGCCCAATCCCGGCATGCTGCTCGAAGCCGCATTCAAGTGGAGTCTCGATCTGGACCACTGCTTTGTCGTCTCGGACAAGTGGCAGGATGCCAAGGCGGCCCAGATCGCCGGTTGCACCAGCATCATGATCCGGTCGCCGTGGATCGGCACCGACCATCATGATTTTGTGGTGGAAAGCCTTACGGAAGCCATCCACAAAATCGCCCGGCTACACCAACAGGCACGGCCCGCCGCCGCATAGCGTTGTCCAGAAACAGCAACGGCGCCCTCGCGGGCGCCGTTGCCGATATGTTATGTCTTGGTCCGCTTCAGGCGGTTTTGGCACGGGCGGCATTCAATCGGATCTGGAGGCGTGACTGCTTGCGCGAAGCCTTGCCCGCCTTGATCACGCCCCTCTTGGCAGCCTTGGCATAGGCCGCGGTCGCCTGCGACAGCGCCGCCGCGGCCTCGTCCGCCTTGCCCGTTTCCAGCAACTTCAGAAACTTTTTCTCAAAGGTCTTGAAGCGGGACTTCAGGGAGCGGTTACGGACGTTGCGGCGCTCGGCTTGGCGGGCGGCTTTGGCTGCTGACTTCGTGTTCGGCATATCGGTAGCTCGAAAATTAAGCCGGGACGGTATCGGTGAGCGTCCAGATGTCAACGTGTTGTTGGCATCCGCAGAGCATCAACCAGAACACTTTTCGACCAGAGTTCTCCCGGACAATCTTGCTCCCTGCGCGAATCGCCACACCCAACTCCCCGCTTCATCGAATCACGAGCTTCAATTCGACAAACAAAAAGGCGCACCCGCGAACGGGTGCGCCCTGATTTCAGACCGAAGACCGAGGCTCAGTAAACGGTGGTGGATTCCTCTTCCACGACCGGAGACTTCAGCTCCGAGCAGGTCAAGGTGACCTTCTGACGGGCGTCGCCAACCGCAGTGCCCTTCACCACAATCGTATAGGTGAACGACTGCTTCGACTTCAGCACCGGCACGGTCGGGAACGTGACCTTCTTGCCGCTGACGGTGCCCTGAGCGGAGCTGACCGGGCTGGTTTCGGTGTCGCTCTCGTAAGCGGTCGCAAGGTTCGTCAGGTCCGCGTTGCCTTGGTTGGTCACGCGAATGGTGTAGGTGGTGGTTTCACCGACTTGGATCGGATCAGGATCGTCCACGACTTCGAGCAGCACGCCCGGCACACCCTTCCAAACCGTGCAGGCCTCCGCGTTCTCACGCAGTCCTTCCTTGGTGGAAATGCTCGCCGCGTTGCACCAGCGGCCAATCTGCGAGCTGGTCAGGACAACCTCGAAGCTCTTGCTTTCGCCGGCCTTGAGGGTGCCAATGTTCCAAGTGGCCGTGTTGCCAGCCACCGCCGCGCCCTGGGCGCTGACGATTCGGGTCTGGGCCGGAGCAGTGTCGGTGACGACTACGCCGGTCAGGTCGGTGTCACCCGTGTTGGAGGCCTTGACCGTATAGGTCGCCTGCTTGTTGACCAACTGCTCGGCTGTGCCGGATTTCTCCAGCTTCAGGCCGGGCTTGACCACGAGCGTGCAGGCGTCGTCCTGAACGCTGGCCGTGTTGGATGCCGTGGCGACCGCCACGTTGCAATGACGACCACGTTCAGCCGCCTTCAGCGTGACCGGAATCGTCTTGGATGCGCCCGGGGCAAGATCACCAACCGTCGTCGGGATCTCGCGGACGCCACCCAGACCGGCCGGAACCTTGTCGGTCACGACCACGTTCTTGGCGACCGCAGTGCCGACGTTCTTGACCACGATGTTGTAGGCCACGTCGCTGCCGAGTTGGGCCACTTCAGGCCCGGTCTTATCAATGGCCAGCTGCGGCCGGCCCACCACAGTCTTGGCGCAGACGCGCGGGTCCGCCTTGACGGTGGCGCATGAAGCCAACGTGCCCTCACGATCGGGCTTCACTGTGACTTTCAGGGACTTCGATTCACCGGCATCCATGTTGCCGAGGTTCCAGACAAGCGTGTTGCCGCTGACGGAAGCCTGAGGTTCGGTGGAAACCAAGCTGGTGCCGTCGGGAATCTGGTCGGTGACCACGACGTTGCCAGCACAACCAACCGCCATCGGCTTTAGCTCGTAGGTGAAAGGTTCACCCAAAGTCGCCTCCGCGGGCATGGTCTTGGTCATATGGACCAGTCCGCTGTTGATTACCGAGCAGTTGGCGGCCGGAGCGGGAGCCGGGGCGGGCTTGGCTTGGGCTACCACCGGAGCCGGAACCGGCTTGCCAGTGCTCTTGAAATAGGGTGACCGCCCCGTGTAGAAATCACCGACGATCACTTCGTAATTCTGCCGCTCACGAATCTGGTCGGTGCTGCGCGGATTCTGCTGTGCCAAGGACGGCACCAGCGACAACGCCACAATGGCGCTGCCAATCAGGGGTTTAACTGAAGGGATGTGAACTCTCATTTTGGGTTCCTCGCTACTTTCAGTGGCTGGCTAGGGAGGGGAAATTGAGTTTGCCGGCAACGAAGTAGAGCATGGCAATCATGTAATCCTGGCTGCGGTAGCCGCGGGCTTTGCGCTTCACCG